>Ga0207433_10013918_pt1 | contig 11736 bp, 10 predicted proteins | sample YelNatPaOPGAMG01_FD_187559 | JGI IMG/M metagenome (GOLD analysis project Ga0207433, IMG submission 187559) | Hot spring thermophilic microbial communities from Obsidian Pool, Yellowstone National Park, USA - OP-RAMG-01 (SPAdes) (version 3) | ecosystem: Environmental > Aquatic > Thermal springs...
GCATTTCGCGGCTATGGAGATAATGACTGGTTACGCTGATGTCACGATAGCTTGCGGAGTGGAGTCTATGTCTCGTGACTGGCAAGTGAGGAGAGAAGTACAACCACCGCCAGCGCAGTCGGCTACCGGGGCACCAGTACCCCCCGACTACATGGTTCAAGGTTTGTTGGAAGCCTTGAATAAACATGGCGGTGCCTGCAACATGGGGCAGTCGGCTGAAGCCATTGCCCAGAAATGGAATATATCCCGCGAAGAGCTGGACGATTTTGGTTACTGGAGTCAGGAAAAAGCAATAAAGGCGACCAAGGAAGGTAAGTTCAAGAATGAAATCGTGCCCATACCAGTGAAGATGGAGGATGGGAGCACGAAGATTGTTGAAATCGATGAGACCATAAGGTTTGATCTCGACCGTGAGAAGATGAGGACTCTGCCTCCAGCGTTTATCCCGCCGCCATTTATGGGCATCACCGAGGGTAAAGTGACGGCAGCTAATTCAGCTCCGATAAGCGATGCAGCTGCTGCCGCTCTGCTGATGAGCGTGGAGAAGGCTAAGGCGCTTGGCTTGAAGCCACGTGCTTATTTGAAACCTGACAGGATGTGTGTGCTTGGTGTGAATCCAGGTCCCTACCAGTTGACCGGTCCTATTCCAGCCACCCAAAAAGTGCTCAAAAGGGCTGGCATGAAGCTGAAGGACATAGGGTGGTTTGAGGTCAATGAAGCTTTTGCCTCGGTGGTCATTGCCTGGGCTAAGGAAATGGGCATACCATGGAATGACCCCAGGATCAACCCCCACGGTGGCGCTATAGCCCTGGGACATCCGCTAGGGGAGACCGGCGTGAAGCTGCTGGCTACAGCAGTTAACGGCATGGAAGACAGAGGCGTGAAGTACGGGCTGTTGACCATGTGCGTTGGGCTAGGACAGGGCATAGCCACCATAATTGAGAAGGCGTAGGCGCACAAGTTTTAAGGCTATCTTAGGCTGGGCTCAGGTTGGCAAAAAACTGTGTCGACCTGAGCCCTCTTTATGCGCAAGAGCGGGAATATTCAGGCTGGCGAGTTGTGGTCTGTCTTTTCCAGCCTTTCCTCTAACTTTTTTTGTCGTAGGGCAAGGGTGAGGTCACCCCGTGTCTTTTCAAGAATGCCACGGACATTGTCGGTGACTCGCCTCAACCCCCAGGTGATGGCATCGGGGAAGTCCATGCCCATCAGAGTGTCATAGATGTCTTGCATTGCTTCTAATAGCTCTTCGCACCCGGAGAAATCATTTTGTCTCAGATGGTCGAGTATGTAGCGTCTCAACTCTCCTACCGCTTCTCCCAAGCCATTGAAATAGGCGGGGTAGCTTATTTTTAGTCCTTCTGGTTCGGGCAGCGGCTCCCCGGTGGTGATGGCTAAGGTGATAGCGGCTTCAGCAAGCTCTTTTTTGGCGTCGTGAATGAAGCCGGTATGTACCAGGTCTTGGTGCTTGCTGGTCTTGTGTTCCAGTTCGTCAAGCAGACTTCGGGCTGAGTTCAAATTCTTCCGTGCACTGTGTTCATCCCGGCGGTGTATATAGCGGATGGAAAGGGCACTGTAGCGGACTATCTCACGGCATAAGCGCAGGGCTTCTTCTCTGGCGGTATCCTCTGCCGTGAATATGGCGTGTGCCCGCTCAGCTATCGTCTCAAGGTTCCAGGTTGCTTTTTGCTGTTTCAATTGCTTTCACCAGGAGGCGTGTCGCCTCCTCTATGTTTTTCTGGGTGATTACCGCGCTGATAACCGCTGCTGATTCAACGCCTGTGGACATAACCTCTCCGATGTTTTCCCGGTCGATGCCACCGATGGCAACGATGGGTAAGGGGACTGCTTCTCTTATCTTGCGCAGTTGTTTCAGACCGATGACCTCAGCCTCAGGCTTGCTCGGTGATGGGTATACGGAGCCTGCAGCGATATAGTCGGCTCCTTGAGCCGCGGCTGCCCGGGCTTGCTCGACGGTGCGTGTGGAGACACCTATGATCTTGTCTATCTGCAATGCCTTCCGCACTATGGGCAGCGGCAGGTCTTCCTGTCCGATGTGGAGTCCGTCGCATTCTATCGCCAGCGCGATGTCGAGGTGGTCATTGATTATGAAAAGAACGCCAGAGTCCTGACACAGTGCACTCATCTCCCGAGCGAGGGTGAAGAGTCCTCTTTTGTTGCGGTGTTTATCACGGAGCTGTATAACAGCAGCCCCGCCGCGGATTGCTTTGCTTGCAACTTCGATTTCGTTCTTGTAGCCCAGTATTTCAGCATCAATGATGACATACAGCCCTTTGATGCGAGCTGTTTTCTGACGGCGCAGTAGTTTAGAATGTAGTGCCTTCTCAAGTGTATATAGCTTGAAACGGGCTTTTTCGAGGTCTTGGGAATCCAGCTTTGGACTGATGTCTGGCAGTTTTGCCAGCTCTTCTACCACCCTCAATGCCTCTTCGACCCGTCTGGCGTTGGCTGCTGCAAGTGCAGGTAGGTCGTTCTGCACCGCTTTTTGTGGACTGACACCTATGTCTGCCTCCGCGTCTCTGGCGGTGAGCAGGTCAGAACCGAACTGACCCAGTTGCTTCACCAGAGTGTGGCGCATTGTTTTAAACTCCCGGGTCAAGGGCTGGTCGTTCAGGACAAAGCGAGCAACATCTTCTAAGAAGCGCAGTCCTTCGCCTATGCGGTTACAGTTGGCATCAATGATACGCAGCGTCTGGTGAGGCACTTTGAAAGTCCTTCAATGGTTCTGGCAGTATACCTTCCCTCGCAGCTTCGATCTTTTGCTTGAGCTGGTCTGGCAGCTCCATGCCCATGTCCTGGAACTTTTTCTCCACCCATCTGCCGATGTTGCGCGGGTCTTTATAGTAATCTCGACCTGGATGGTCAGGCTCGCCACTCTGTTGTTGCGCATTACCGGGTGACCTGTGGTAGGCAAAGGTGGAGATGGTGCGGGTCAGGTTAGTGTTGCCACAGTAGTTGCATTTAGGCTGTAAGGGCGCTGAGCCGCTTCTCAGCAGGAAACTGCTTTTTTTCTGACAGGCAGGGCAGAAGTACTCGTAAATAGGCATGATACCCTGTCACCCTTCATCACTTTCTGACTCGGATGTAGTAGCTGCAAATGGTCTGGTCTGGGGCATTTCACCCCGCTCCATCCTCTCCAGCATATCCTGGTATTCAGGAGCCACTGGTTCACCCTGGCTTATGCGCCTGTTCCACTCGGCAAGAGCTTTCGGATCATTTGACATCATGCCTTTGGTCAATCGGGAGTCCGTAAGTATGTCTTCATAGATGTCCTTGTATGTTTTGCGCACTGAGAATGTGGAGAATAGACGGTGCAGGGTATTACTACCGCACTGCGGGCATGACGGAGTTACCTGAGAGGACACAGGCAACAGCAAGGACACTTTCCTCTGACAGGTGTAACACCAGTACTCGTAGATTGGCATCGCCTTCTATTGAATTTTAGCACAATCGCCAAAAATATGAGAGTTTTGGCTGGCTCCGTTGACAGTCGAGGAGGAGTCCTTTAAAATCCAGAGGGTGGTAAAGCAAATGAAGAGCGATGAGATAAGACAGGTATTCCTGCGTTTTTTTGAAGAGAAAGGGCATTTAGTCATACCCAGCTCATCTTTGGTGCCGCACGGTGACCCGACACTGCTATTCACCACTGCCGGGATGGTGCAGATTAAGCCCTATTTTCTGGGTCTAGCGACGCCGCCCAGTCCACGTCTGGCTTCGTGTCAGAAGTGTTTCCGGACCACCGATATCAATTCGGTAGGCGATGCCAAACACCTGACATTTTTTGAGATGCTGGGGAATTTCAGCGTCGGTGACTACTTTAAGAAGGAAGCTATTGCCTGGGCGTGGGAGTTTGTTACCGAACGCCTTAAGATCGATACGCAGCGGCTCTGGGTCACCATATATCTGGACGATGATGATGCTTTCCGCTATTGGCGCGAGGTTGGATTCCCGGAAGAGAAGATAGTGCGCCTTGGCGAAGAAGACAATTTCTGGGGTCCGGCTGGTGATTCAGGACCGTGTGGTCCGTGCAGCGAAATCCACTTCGACTTCGGTGTTGAGTCTGGCTGCGGGCGTGCTGAATGCAAGCCTGGCTGTGATTGTGGGCGCTTCTGTGAAGTCTGGAACCTTGTATTCACAGAGTATAACCAGAGTCGTGACGGGAAGCGCAGCCCGTTACCCAAGCCTAATATCGATACCGGAATGGGGCTGGAGAGGATAAGCGCTGTCATGCAGGAGGTATCGTCTGTTTATGATACAGACCTGTTCTTGCCGCTACGGGACAGGGTGTGCAGTATAGCCGGGGTGAAGTATGGAGGGGGTGGAGCTACAGACCAGGCAGCCAGAATTGTGAGCGAGCATAGCCGAGGTATTGCTTTTCTGATTGCTGACGGTGTTTTGCCCTCTAATGAGGGCAGGGGTTATGTGCTGCGACGGATCTTGCGACGCGCTTGTTTCTTCGGCAGGAAGCTGGGTATAGAAGGTCCGTTTCTCGGTGAGATGACTGAAACTGTGATAAGCAGAATGGGGCACATATATCCTGAGCTGGTGACCAGCAGGAAACTGATAGGGGAGGTGGTAAGGATGGAGGAGGACAAGTTTACCAGCACTCTGGGTGCCGGGATCAGTCTGGTCGAAGAAGCCATTGATGAAGCTGTACGGCAGGGGAGAAATTGTATCGCTGGTGAGGACGTATTCAAGTTCTGGGACACCTATGGTTTTCCTGTGGAACTGACTGCCGAGATTGCCAGAAGCAGAGGGCTCGAGATTGATAGCGAGGGCTTCGAAAGAGAGATGGAGAAGCAAAGGGAAAGAGCCAGGGCAGGGCAGAGACTCATCGGGGTAGGCGACAGGGTCACTTCAGTAGACGAGGTAGCTGTGACTTACATACCTTCTCCTACCAAGTTTGTGGGGTATGAGCAGTTGAGTGCCAGCTCGCGGGTGAGCTATGTGCTGGATGCGGAGTCCGGTATTTCCGTAGCTGAAGCCAGAGAGGGTGATAAGGTAGCTATCGTCCTTGAACAAACGCCATTTTATGCTGAGATGGGAGGGCAGGTCGGAGATACCGGCAGGCTGGTGAACGATACTGTTGAGGTCGAGGTAACCGACGCGGTGTGGTCGCCTTTTGGCTGTCTTGGAGAGGGGGCGATTGTGCATCTGGGAAAGGTAAATAGGGGTGTGATCAGGGCTGGTGATGTAGTCGAGGCTAATGTGGATATCGAGCGGCGTCTTGATACTGCACGAAACCATACCGCTACACATTTACTCCATCTTGCTTTGCGCCAGGTATTGGGAAGCCATGTCTATCAGCGAGGCTCACTGGTGAGTCCTGAGGGGCTCCGCTTTGATTTCTCTCAACTGGTAGCACTTAGCAAAGGACAACGTATCCAGGTCCAGCGCCTGGTTAATGAGAAGGTGCGGCAGAATTTGCCGGTCAAGTACAGGGTGGTGCCCTACCAGCAGGCAATATCAGAAGGCGCTATCGCTCTCTTTACCGAAAAGTATGGTGAGATGGTGCGAGTTATAGAGGTAGGTACGCCACCCATAAGCGCTGAGCTTTGCGGTGGCACCCATGTCCAGTCTACGGGCGAGATAGGTTTTTTTATTATAGTTTCAGAGAGCAGCATCGGTACCGGGCTGAGACGGATTGAGGCGGTGACCGGGAGGAAAGCCGAGGAGTTGTTTGAGCGCTATGCCGAGGCACTGGAAAGCACGGCTGAAGCATTTAAAGGTCTGCCTTTAGAGCTTCCGGGCAGGGCAGAAGCTATGCTTGCCGAGCTGGCGGCGGAACGCAAGCGCACAGCTACGCTGGAGAAGGAACTTTCCCGATTGCTGGCTGGTGACCTGCTCTCTAAGGCTGAGCAGGTGGGCGGGGTAACAGTTGTGGCAGCGAGGGTCCCTGCAGCTTCCTTCCAGACGCTTCGGGAGATGGGCGATTTTTTGAAAACGCGCCTCAAGAGTGCGGTGATAGTCCTGGGAACAGTATCTGACGGCAGACCAGGGTTTGTGGCTATGGTCACTCCGGACCTGGTCAACCAGGGACTCCATGCTGGTAATATAGTAGCTAAGGTGGCTGCAGTTACCGGTGGTGGTGGCGGTGGCAAGCCTGGTATGGCACAGGCTGGGGGCAAAGATGCCAGCAAGCTGGATGAAGCCCTGGGGCTGGTAAAAAAACTGGTCTCATCTAAAATTGCCTAGGTAATGTTATGCGTATAATGGCTCTGGATATCGGCGACAAAAAGATTGGCGTGGCTATGAGTGACCCTGAAGGGGTGCTGGCTACTCCATTGGTGACCATTATTAGGCTGAACGATAGCGAAGCCATTGATAGCATCTGCAAGTTGGTCAGCAAATACAAGGTTGGACATGTGGTGGTGGGACTACCTTATTCTCTGGATGGTAGCGTGGGCACACAGGCGGAAAAAGTGTGCGCTTTTGCACGAAAGCTTTCCCAGAGCCTTCAAGTTGACATAAGAATGCAGGATGAAAGACTATCCAGTGCGGCGGCTGACCGTCTACTTTCTGAAGCGGGTGCAAAGAAGGGGCACAAAAAGTCTGTGCGTGATGCGGCTGCTGCTGCCTTCATATTGCAGGGCTATCTGGACAGCTTACGAAGCGGAGATTAGTGGCGAAGTCTATTTATCTCATTGGCTATCCACTCAAGCACTCGGTATCCCGTGAGTTTCAGCAGGCAGCCCTGGATTATCACCGGCTTGATATCCGGTATGAGGTCCGGGAGACGAGGGAAGAGGAGTTGTCCCAGGTAGTTGGGGGTCTGCGGGAACCACGGAATCTGGGAGCAAATGTGACTCTTCCTTATAAGGAGAAAGTGTTGTCGCTTTTAGACGAGACCGATGACTTTGCCCGCATGGTCGGTGCTGTGAATACCATTGTCAATCGGGGTGGCAGGTTAACAGGTTATAACACGGATGCCCCCGGCTTTCTCCGGGCTTTAAGCGATGCTGGTTTTCAGCCGGCAGGCAAAGGGGTGGTGATATTGGGGGCAGGGGGAGCAGCCCGTGCTGTAAGTTTTGCCCTTATCCGTGAGGGGGTGGCTTGGCTTGCGGTGTTCAATCGTACTAAGTCGCGTGCTGAGTATCTGGCGAAGGCTCTTACTGGCTATGGTAGGGGTAGGGGTCTGGTAACTGAAGTTGCTGCCCTGCCGTGGGAGGAGGATGCACTGCGGAGGCTGCTGGGAAGATGTCAGCTTGTGGTCAATTGTACCACACTGGGGATGAGGCACTCCTCGCAGGAGGGACAATCCCCTTTAGCAGAGGACATGATTGGCGAAGGTGTCCTTATTTATGACTTGGTGTATAATCCTCGTGAGACGCCGTTGCTGAGCATTGCTAGGAGGAGGGGGGCAAAGACTATAGATGGCTTACCCATGCTGGTCTACCAGGGGGCTATCGCTTTTAAGTTGTGGACAGGGAAAGACCCGCCGCTGGAAATAATGTTTAAAACTGCTGAAAAGGCACTTATGGAGGAAGGAGGTCAATTTTCATGAAGGGTCGTTTTTTGATGTTATGGACCATGGCTATCTTGTTAGTCCTAATATCGTTAATAAGTGGTTGTAGTGTTGTGGGGAACAAGGTGGCGGTGATACCGCTCAGCGGACCAATTCAAAGGGAAAGCATGGGGCTGCTTTTCGGTGGTCAGGTGATAACACCTGAACTGGTGCGGCGACAGCTTGACCGGGTGAAGAAAGATACTATGGTCAGGGCGGTTGTGCTGCAGATAGAAAGTCCGGGAGGTAGTGTGGCTGCCTGTCAGGAGATACTTGAGGAGATAGGGAAGCTGGACAGACCTGTTGTAGTCAGCATGGGTGATGTGGTGGCTTCTGGTGGGTACTATATATCAGCCAGGGCTGATAAAATTGTAGCTTTACCGGGTACACTGACCGGGAGCATAGGTGTAATTGCCGAAGTGCCGAACATTAAAGGACTTTATGACAAACTGGGAATCGAAATAGAGGTGTTTAAAGAAGGGGAACATAAAGATATGTATGCCGGTTTGAGGGAACTGACACCTGAGGAAAGGGAGTTGATGCAGGCGATAACCGAGCAGTTGTATAACCAGTTTATAGATGTGGTGGCTGAGGGGCGGAATCTGGACAGGAACAAGGTGAAAGAATTAGCTACCGGGCAGCTTTATACCGGGGTACAGGCGAAGTCGCTAGGTCTGGTGGATGAACTCGGTGGGCTTGATGCCGCGATAGCTGCGGCAGCAAAGCTTGCCGGGATAGAGCAGCCGGAGATAGTGTACTATAGACCCAGTGCGCCATCTCTGTTAAGCTCTCTTCTGGGGCTGGGTGGGCAGAAACTAGGGAACTGGTCTGCGATACAGTCGCTGGGGATTGAGGCTGTAGTGGTGGAAAGGATTCTGAGCAATCCTTACCCACAGCTTGAGTACAGGTAAGTCGAGTTAAGGCAGGAATAAGATGGGAAGGTTCCGCTTTCTTACTGCTGGCGAATCGCATGGGAGGGGTCTGCTGGCAATTGTTGAAGGGATGGTAGCCGGGTTACAGCTATCTGAGGAGTATATCCGTGGGGACTTAAAGAGACGACAGGGCGGGTATGGTCGCAGCCAGCGGATGAAGCTGGAGGTTGACGAGGCTAAGATAATCTCCGGTGTAAGACACGGCTATACTATCGGGAGCCCGATAGGACTTTTGCTGTGGAATCGAGTTTGGGATGATTGGCAGGAGGTGATGAGCGTTTCTCCTATAGCAGGCGAGGTGCCTGCTGTGACTGCGCCCAGACCGGGGCATGCTGATTTAGCCGGGGTGCTCAAATATGGGCTGAGTGACATAAGACCTATTTTAGAGAGGGCTAGTGCCAGGGAGACAGCAGCCAGGGTGGCAGTTGGTGCCATCGCCCGCAGATTTCTGGAAGAATTTGGCATCGCAGTCCGCAGCCATACTGTAAGCATCGGCGAACATAAAGCCGAGCCCGGCGTCTCGATAGACTGGAGACAGGTTGAGAGGTCGCCTCTGCGCTGTGCTGATAAAGAGGTTGAGAAGGAGATGCTGTCAGCTATTGATAGGGCTAAAGCCGAGGGTGATACTCTGGGCGGCGTATTTGAAGTCGTGGCGAGCGGTGTGCCTGTTGGTCTGGGGAGCCACGTGCAATGGGACCGGCGACTTGATGCTCGAATTGCCGGAGCAATGATGAGCATAAATGCGGTCAAGGGTGTGGAGATAGGCGGAGGTTTCTCCTTAGCCACTGCCCCCGGGTCACGAGTGCATGATGTGATCAAGCCTGCCCGGAGCAGGAAGGACCAACCCTGGCGTCGTGCTACTAACTTTGCCGGCGGAATCGAGGGTGGTATAAGCAACGGGGAACCGATTGTAATTCGAGCGGTGGTGAAACCGATTGCTACTCTGGGGAAGCCACTGCAGACTGTCGATTTGCGCACCGGTAAGGTGACAGAAGCCCATTATGAGCGCAGTGACGTATGTGTTGTGCCGGCTGCTGGTGTGGTCGGGGAAGCAATGCTGGCTATTGTTCTGGCGGATGCCATGCTGGAGAAGTTCGGCGGTGATAATCTAAGCGAGACATTGAAAAACTACAGGGAATATACCGCTTCAATCTCTTCTTTTGGCGGTCATGCGTAATCGGGATAGTAGTAACAATATCGCCCTCATAGGGTTCTCGGGTACCGGTAAGTCGGCTGTGGCTAGGAAGGTGGCAGAGTTGCTGGGGTGGGAGTATCTGGACACCGATGATGAGGTGGTCAAGCTGGCTGGCAAGAGTATTCCCGAGATTTTTGAGCAGGATGGTGAGGCAGAGTTCAGACGCCTGGAGCACGAAGTATTGAAAAGACTCTCTGAGGTAGCGGGAAACAGGGTCATTGCCACCGGCGGCGGAGTTGTTATTGACCCCCGGAACCGGGATATATTGCAACAGCGCAGCGTGGTCATCTGTCTCGAAGCCAGTCCAGAGACCATCTACCAGCGTCTTCTGGGGGATAATCTGGAATCATCGAGTCCTGTGGTGCGCCCTCTGCTTGTCGGCAGCAACCCGCTGGAACGCATCAAGCAGCTTAAAGAATCGAGACAGTCTTTCTACTACGGCATTGCCGACCGGACTGTATATACTGATAAGCTCAGCGTCACCGAGGTCAGCCTAGGGGTGATAAGCGAGTGGCAGTCTGCAATGCGTGGTCAGGGCAAGCCTGTCTATGTTGAGAGGGATGAGCTTGTATGCGTGGTGGTCACAGGGACAGCGCGCTATCCGATATTTGTGGGCTGGGGGATACTGGCGGGGTTGGGGAAGAGAATGAAGCAGGTGGGTCTAACGGGCACTGCGGTTATCATCGGCGACGAACCTGTTTTCACTCTTTACGGGTCTCAGGTGAAACAGGCTTTGGAAGAGTCTGGCTTCACCGTCAGATGGTTTACAGTTCCTCCAGGTGAGAGTACTAAGAACATTGGGCAGGCTATAAAAATCTATGATTTTTTGATAGAGAACCACATTGAAAGAAATGATATTATAGTCGCTCTGGGTGGTGGTATGGCTGGTGACCTAGCGGGTTTTGTAGCCGCTACCTATCTAAGGGGATTACCCTGGGTGCAGGTGCCTACTACTTTGATGGCGATGGTTGACGCCAGTATCGGGGGTAAGGTGGCGGTGAACCATCCAACAGGTAAGAACTTGATAGGTGCTTTTCACCAACCCAGTCTGGTGCTGACTGATGTGAGGACATTGACCACATTGCCCAGACGGGAGTTAACATCCGGATGGGCGGAGGTAATCAAACATGGCATGATTGCCGATGCCGGGCTTCTAATGTTTCTGGAGGAGAAGGCTGATAGGCTTCTAAGTCTGGAGGAGCCGGAGATCTGCGAAGCAGTTGCCTGGAGTGCCTGTGTCAAAGCCCAGGTGGTTAGTGAAGATGAGAAGGAGACGGGGAGGCGGGTGATACTCAACTACGGGCACACAGTAGGTCATGCTTTGGAAGCTGCTACAGGATATGAACGCTTTCTCCATGGAGAGGCAGTGGCTATCGGGATGATGGCTGCGGCTGATATCAGTGCCAGGCTTAAGCTCCTGGCGGAGGGGGTGGTTGAGCGTCAGAGGAGAGTACTGCAGAGATATGGTCTACCAACGCAGTGTTCCGGTGTCTCTAAGGCTGATGTTATCACAGCTATGGAACTGGACAAGAAGGTACGCAGTAAGGCTATTCGCTGGGTGCTGCTTGAGGACGTAGGCAAGGTAGTAGTGCGAAGTGATGTCCCGGACGGCGTAGTGCTGAGCTCTCTTCGCGAGGTGATTAAAGTATGAGGGGCAGCTTAACTTATCCGTGGAAAGTCGTGGACTACATGGAAGTGCTGAAGCCCGGTGCCACCTTTCTGTTGACTTTTATCGGGGGGTGTGCTGCTGTAGTGGCTGCTGGTGGAGAGGTCTCGGCGGGTATGCTGGGGTTGATTCTGTTGACCGTGGCTCTGGGTAGCGCCGGCTGTAATGGACTCACCAATTATCTCGATCGTGAGGTCGATGCGCGGATGCTCAGGACAAAACACCGTGCCCTGCCTTCAGGGCGCATCAAGACACCCCAGAAAGTGCTTTTTCTGGTCTCAGGGCTTATCGCCGCCGGGCTGGTATTGGCTTGGTTCTTACACCCGTTATGTTTTTTAGCCGGGGCTATAGGTGTGGTTGCTTCAGCGGTGTGGCGGAAGACGGTCTCGTGCACTTTCCTGGGTATTGTTGCCAGTTGTAG
>Ga0207433_10013919_pt1 | contig 11736 bp, 10 predicted proteins | sample YelNatPaOPGAMG01_FD_187559 | JGI IMG/M metagenome (GOLD analysis project Ga0207433, IMG submission 187559) | Hot spring thermophilic microbial communities from Obsidian Pool, Yellowstone National Park, USA - OP-RAMG-01 (SPAdes) (version 3) | ecosystem: Environmental > Aquatic > Thermal springs...
GATGATACCTCCAGCCTGTAGAGCCCATCCCCGAGGAGCGGCAGCTTCTTCTCATAATAAAAGGTATCCTCCGCATCCCTCTCTATTTTCTCATCCCAATAGAGGACTTTCGTGCTGGGAATCTCCATCTTGGGAGGGGCTCCCGGCTGGCGATAGGGATAGATATATTTACCGAGCTGGAAAAGCTCGTCCGTTGAGAGCTTTTCCAAATCCATACGATAAAGGGCGAAATGAAGTTTATCCTCGGGTGCATAGCCCTGCGCCCAAATCCTCACCCTCTGACTTGAGACATAAACGGGTTTCTCCGTCCAGAGCGATATGTTGTTGACCGTCCGCTCCACTTGGAGGGAAAGATGAGAGGTTTTCCCCTCAAAGATTTTCACCTGCCTTTCCCCGAAAGTGAGATAATGGGCGCTGGAGCTACAGGATATATCGTACAAACCCACAGGAAGTCCTCGCAAGAGGAAATGACCGTTCTCATCAGTTTCAACTTTCCATGATTTTGCCTCTCCCTTTCCCAACCTCATAAAGATAACCTCAGCATAGGGGATGGGTTTTCCGTTCTCTCCCCCTATGACGATTCCCTCCACAGAGCCGACGGGGGGCTCCGTTTTCAGAAATAGGGCGAAAAGGATTCCTATCCAGATGATTGATATGCTGAGGAGGGGGAAAGCCCTTCTCATCTCCTTCTCTCCTCCCTGCGGTAAAGAAGATAGAGAATGAGAACGGAGATAGGGACGGCGCCCAAGGTTATGTAGAACTTATAAATGCGTTTGAGCTGGGCGGCGAGAGGAATGAGCTTTGGGGTTAGAAGGAAAGCAAGCAAGAGGAAGAAGATGGGTAGGGAGGAAAGAGCGCTATCTGGGAGGAAGAAGAGGAGAAAAGAGGCGAGAAGGAAGCCTGCGAAGATGCCGATAGCTGTGTTGAGACCATAAACGGAAACCAGGAAGGAGAAGATGATGAGGGAGAGGAGGGAAACGAGGAGATAAGAAGTTGGAGATGGGCTTTTATGAGATAGGAAGAGAAGAAGGAGGGCGCCAGCGATTATCCCGATGAGGGGGAAGAAATCATAGAAGGTGGGAGGTGTAGCGGAGCGAGAGGAGGAAAACAATTGATAAAAGAGGCGGAAGATGAGGAGGAAGGAGATGGGGCTAAGGAAGAGGTTGAAGGATTTCTTCCTGGAGGGGTCATCGGTTAAGAAGATGAGAGAAGCGAAGGGGAAAAGGGAGAGGGCGGAGAGGCAAACTCCATAGGCGCGGAGGAAGCGGAAGGAAAGGGCTAAGAGACCAAGGAGGAGAAGGGCGGAAATCGTTTGGAGGGAGGAATTTCCTATATGTGGGGAGAGAATGAGCGAGAGGAAAATCGCCCCCGTTAGGGCTCCTCCAGCGATGATGTAGAAAGGAATAAGATATTGGAGGTAAAAGTAGGTGAGGGCGAAGGAGAATATGAGGTAAAAGAGGAGGATTTGGATTAGAGAAAATACACTTGCTCGTTTGAGGGGGAGGAAATAGGAGAGGATGGAGATGGCGGGAAGGGATAGAGGGAGGAGGAACCAGAGGAATTCGGGAAGCTTCTTCTCGCTCATATCGCGGTGATAGACGCCGAAGATGAGGGATAAGATGAGGATGAGAGAGATATTGGCGAGGAAGAGGAAATCGTCCTGGAGATTTTCCTTTGAAGAGGAGAAGAGAAAGAGGAAAAGGGCGAGGGAGAGGATGAAGCCGAAGGAGAGGAAGGAAAGGTCATAGGGGAGAAGGTAGAGAGCGGTGGCGAAGATGAGGATTATGCTGAGGGAGGCAAGCAGGCGAGGTGAGGAAGGGAGGCGAAGGGAGAAGAGGAGGGCGAAGCTTGCGATTCCGCCGAGAAGGATGCCAATTCCATATCCCTTTGAAGGCATGGCGCCTTCTATTGTGAAAGGCGGCTTGAGAAAGAAAAAGAGGAGAAGGAGCAAGGGAACGGCGAAGGCGAGGGATTTGAGGTGAAAGGAAAGAGGAAAAGGAGGCTCTTTCTCTTTTCCCCTGCTGGCGATAAGAGAATGAACGATTCCGAAGACACCTATTAAAGTTAAGAGGATGAATTTCCAGTCCATAAAAATCTTTTCCCCTTTTTATATTTTTACATTCATTATATTTGATACATAAGGGATGTGAAAAGTTTCTTCGCTATCGCTTGGAGTGATAAATCTTCCATCATTGCTGGCATGGGTAAAGGTTTTGGAAATGGTGAAGGGATGAAGAGTAGAAATAGGGATTGAAGGAAGTATTGTATATGTCTAAAAATCAAACTAATAAAGTCATTGGAATGAAGCTGTAAGAGGTAAAAAAAGACAATTGCCATCCCAAAAACCTATACCCATAGATGCGAGCCCGCCGTAGGCGGGGTGGCAATCTCCCTTTTTGTCCTTGCGAGCCTCCCGAAGGGGAGGCGTGGCAATCTCATCTATGTGCCCAAAAGTCTGTCATTGCTGGCATAGGTAAAGGTTTTTGAAATGGATAAGGAATAACGAGGGGAAATCATAATTTGGCTAAAAATCCAAATCTTTAAAAGTGTTGGGGAAAAGACATATTGTTATAATTCAAAATTTCTCAAGCCGAAGCGTAATCCAAGGGTTTTAAAATGAAAATTTAAGAACGAATCCATAAAGGAAGTAGAAGGCAAATAACCCATCAAAAACCTATACCCATAGATGCGAGCCCGCCGTAGGCGGGCGTGGCAATCTCCCTTTTTGTCATTGCGAGGGCTCCCGTAGGGAGCCCGTGGCAATCTCGTCTTTTGTCCTCCTTGTCATTGCGAGCCTCCCAAAGGGGAGGCGTGGCAATCTCCCTTTTTGTCATTGCGAGGGCTCCCGTAGGGAGCCCGTGGCAATCTCGTCTTTTGTCCTCCTTGTCATTGCGAGCCTCCCAAAGGGGAGGCGTGGCAATCTCCCCTTTGGGAGGCTCGCAATGACAAAAGCGTCGTTTGCTTCGTCGCTTCTAAGAATCACAATCCAGTGGAATTATACAACATCTTTACTTTCTTTCTCTGAATATGTATAATTTTCCATTGATATGGAAGAAACAAGGGTTATTTCCACTGTTCCGGAGAAGCCTTTCAGTTTGGAAGCCTATTTCGGCAATCGCTACGCCCTTTACAGCGTTCCCACAAGGGATTTCCTCCTCGTTCGCCTGCGCGCAACCGGCTCCCCCCAAATCCGTGCTCCCCTCAACCTCTGCCTCGTGATAGATAGAAGCGGCTCAATGGAGGGCGAGCCACTGGAATATACAAAGAAAGCCTGCGCCTATGTCGTTGACCTCCTTGAACCCGACGACATCCTCTCAATCGTCACTTTCGCTGAGGATGTTCAGGTGGTTATGCCTCCAAGAAAAGTAGTCAATAAGGAACTAATAAAAGCCCATATTATGCGAATAGAAGTGGGCGATACCACGAATCTCTACGATGGTCTATTGGTGGGAGGGAATCAGCTCAAATCCATTCCTCTCTCCAATTACACCAACCGCATTCTCCTCTTCACCGATGGCGAGCCGACGACGGGAATAAGGGATTATCCAACAATCACCCAGCTCGCCGGCGAATTGCGGGAAGCGGGGATAAAGGTCACCGCCCTCGGCTTCGGCTTGGAATACAACGAGGAATTGCTCGTGGGAATAGCTAAAAGAGGAGGAGGTAATTATTACTACATATCCCGCCCAGAGCTGATTCAAGAGGTCTTCAGGAAGGAGATGGAATCCCTCCTCACTGTCGCCTTGAGGAATCCAAAGGTGAAGGTGCATCTATCTCGCTGGGTGAAGGCGAGGGATGTCCTCGGCTATCCCGCCGAATACAAGGGAAGGGATGTGGAGGTTCAGCTCGTTGATTTGGAGAAGGGAGCCTCCATCTCCCTCCTTATGGAGCTTGAACTTGAGCCACGCCCAAAGGGAATCTATAGAATCGCTAAAGTGAGCGTTGAATCGGACGATTTAAAGGAAAAATTGGAGGAAGATGTGGTCGTTGAGTTCGTGGAGGATGTAGCCCTCATTCAACAGGGAGTTAATGAGATGGTGAAGAAGGAGTGGGAAACGAAGCAGGCGGCGAGGTCAATTGAGAAAACCCTAATGGCTATGAAGACGCAGGCTATCTCAACGGCAGCTGCGGTAGCCGAGCTGGAAAGGACGAAGGTCTTCCTCGCGAATCAGGGGAGATTGGAGGAGGCGAAGGAGGTGGAGCAGGCTATTGAGAGCCTGAAGAAGGGAACATCCCTTGAGGCGGAAAAGACGCTCGTGGGGACGATTTACAAGATGGATTTGGGGAAGAAGAAGGAGGAAAAATGAGCGAGGAAACCGTTGCCCTTCAGCCTATTGAATGCCCAATTTGCCATTTCCAAAATCCACCGGGAGAGAAGTTCTGTCAGGATTGCGGCTTCCTTCTGGGAAGCGAGGCGGGAGAATGGGAGGAGAAAGAGGAGAAACCCCAACCCCTTCTCATTTCCTCCGATGGGAAAGAATATACTCTGAAAGAGGGAGAGAACCTTGTGGGAAGGGAATCGGCGGATATACTCCTCTTTTACGATAAATCCGTCTCCCGCAAACACGCCCTCATAATTTTGGAAGGAGATAAATGCTATGTTCAGGACTTGGGCTCAACCAATGGAACATTCATCAATGGCGTTCGCCTCTCTCCCGGGGTGAAAACCCAAATCTACGACGGCGATTCAATTTCCTTCGGCGACTCCACTTTCCGCTTCTCCTATCCTCTCAGCAGGAAAGAGGAAATCCCGGCGAAAGCAATCCTTATCCTTGAGGGGAAGGAAATCCCCATCACCAAGGAGGAGTTCCTCATCGGGAGGAGGGAGGGCGACCTCATCGTCCCCAATCCCTATGTCTCGGGAAGACATTGCAAGATTTACATAGAGGAAGGCGGAGCCTTCATAGAGGACCTCGGCTCAACAAATGGCACTTTCCTCAACGGCAAGGAGATAGAGAGGGGAGTGAAAACCGCTTTAGAGGATGGGGCAATCATTGAGATAGGAGGGACGAAGCTTGTCTTCAGACTCCCAGGCGAAGATAGAGGAGAAGACAGAGAAGCTGAAGGCGGTTAAGCTTCCTCCCTTCCATTTCAAGGTTGCGGGGAGGAGTATGCTCGGCAAGGTGAGGGAGAATAACGAGGATAAGATGGAGTTCTTCATCCCCGAGGAGGAAAGCCTTTTACAGAAAAAGGGAGCGGTGTTCATCGTGGCGGATGGTATGGGCGGTCATAATGCGGGGCAAATCGCCGCCGAGCTGGCAGTTCAAACTTTCCTTCGCAGTTATCTCAAAAGCGATACGAATAGCATCCTTCAGGCGATTAAGGGGGCGGTTGAGGAAGCAAATAAATTGATATGGACGATAGCTCAAGCGATAAGCGAACGGGAGGGGATGGGTTGCACTTTCACTCTTGCCGTCGTTCAAGAGGATAACCTATACCTTGCTCATATAGGCGATAGCAGACTCTATCTCATAAGGGATGGGGAAGCGAAGCAGTTAAGCGAGGACCATACCTGGGTAGCTGAACAGGTTAAAAAGGGGATATTGAGCGAAGAGGAGGCTTCCCTATCACCATTCCGCAACCTTCTCACCCGCTCTCTTGGGACCAAATTGAATATAGAAATAGACCTCGCCCAATATCCGCTTGAAAGCGGGGATATAATCCTCCTCTGCACCGATGGATTTTATGAATATATTGAGCCGGAGGAGATGGTGAAGGAGCTTGAAAAGGATATATCGCAGGGAATCTTCAATCTGACGGAGCTCGCTGAGGAAAGGGGTGGGAAGGATAATATAACGGCTTTGGCTGTGAGGGTTTATAGGGAGGAGGAAAAGAAAAAGAGAAGAGGGCTTTTCTGGAGGAGATAAGTGCTTCTTATGAACGAGAAAACGGTTCAGAGATTGGGGAAATACGAGATAATAAGGGAGATAGGACGCTCCAACGACATAGTTTATGAGGCTTATGACCCCCAGCTGAAGAGGAGGGTGGCGATAAAGGAGCTCGTCATCCCGCCGGGACTTTCCGGTGAGAAGGCGGTTGAGAGGCGAGAACGATTTTATCGTGAGGCGAGGGCGGCTGGCTCCCTTCAGCATCCAAACATAGTTACGATTTACGAGGTAGGGGAGGAAAACGGTCGCCATTATATGGTGATGGAGCTATTGGAGGGGCAGAATCTGAGGGAGATATTGCAGGTGAAGGGGGTTCTTTCGCTTGATGAGGCATTAAATATAGCCGAGCAGGTTTTAAATGCCCTCATCGTCGCCCATTCTCATGGCGTCATTCACAGGGACATAAAGCCCGAGAACATCCATATCCTTCCCTCCGGGATAGTGAAGCTGACGGATTTCGGGATAGCACGCATAACCTTTGAGCCCTCCCTTACAATGGAGGGCGAGGTTTTCGGCACGCCGAGCTATATGTCTCCCGAGCAAATCAGGGGGCTTAGCCTTGACGGAAGAAGCGACCTATTCTCCCTCGGCGTAGTGATGTATGAGATGTTGAGCGGGAGAAAGCCCTTCACTGGCGACAGCCCAGTTACAATCACCTACAACATCCTTTCCCAGCAGCCGGAGCCCATTCCCGGTCTACCCCTGCCCGTATGGGAAGTGATAAGGAAGGCTTTAGAGAAGAATCCCGAAAACAGATTTCGCGATGCGGAGGAGATGCTGAACTCCCTGAAGAAGGCGAGAGAGCTCATCTCCCCAACTGTTAGCAGGGTATCAACTCCTCCTCCCTCCGTCTCCGCTCCATCAACACCTGCTCCCTCAACGCCCGCACCTACCGCGCCAGCTCCCAGCGCTCCCGCTCCTCTTCCCTCCGTCGCCAACGAGCCGACAACTCACCTCCCGCCGAGGAGGAAACTCGTTTACCTCTCTGAGTCGCAGAAGAATTTCATACTCTTGATAGTATTGACCCTTATGGGAACGGGCACTCTCTTTTTATTCATTTTCGGCGCCCAGATGATGTCGGAGAAATGGCAAATAGTGGAGAGGAGAAATAAGGCAATTGAATTTTATAACAAAGCTCTGGAATATTATCAGAGGGGAGATTACGCAAGCGCCCTAAATTATACAAATCAATCAATTCTTTACGATGGAGACTTTCTTCCCGCTCGTTTATTGAGGGGGAACATCTTCTCTCTCTATAGACAATACGACCTCGCCCTGCAGGAATGGCAATATGTTGTCAATGCGAATCCAATGAGCCAAGAGGCGGAGATAGCGAAGAGGAATATGGCGGGGGTCTATCTCCTTATGGGTGTGGAGGCTTATCGGAGGGGAGATACAAGAGGGGCTCGCAATTATTGGTATATGGCTTTGACGATATCGCCGGGAAGCGAGTCCGCTATGAAGGCGGAAGAGTTTCTCAATCAGTTATTGCCGACTTTTCCCTGAGATGGAACTATCGTTCTCTCAATTAGCCGAATACGCTGAATGTCCGAGGAGATACTACTATCGCTATGTGCAGGGTCGCTCTCTTCCCAAGCAGAGCGAGGAGATGGCTATAGGCTCAGCCTTCCACGACCTCCTTAAATTTATCTTCTCCTCCTCACTTTTCCGTCCTTCTCAACAGGAGATTGAAGCACGCCTCCGCTCGCTCTTGAGCGGGAAATTGGGAGCGGAAAAAATGGACGAGATTATGGAGCTGGGGAAAAAGGTGATAACTAATCTCCTTCAGGAGGACCCGAGCAACATCTTTGAGATAGAGTTTCCCTTCTCTTTGAGTCTGGGAGAACATACAATCAGGGGGAGGATGGATAGGGTGGATAAGTATAGGAATGGCGAAGTTGAGATAATAGAATATAAGCTTCACGGCGGAGGGAGATGGAGGAACAATCTTCAGCTCGCCCTTTATCATCTCGCAGCGGAGAATCTATGGCATCCTCCCGCGATAAAGCTCACCATAGCCTCGTTCGTTGATAATAAAAAGGAGAGTTATTATCTAAAGGAGGAGGAAGTGATTGAGGGGAGGGAGAGGATAATTCATCTGGCGAGCGGAATAGAGAGGGGAGACTTCACTCCCCTTCGCGCTGAGCACTGCTTCAAATGTCCCTTCTTCCAAGTCTGCTTCAAGGAGATTCCGCCGGAAAGAGAGAGCCTGCTTTAGAATTAAATAAGAAGGGCAATAGCGATTGCGTGGGTTCGGGAATGGGAGATGCTGATGATGATTTGCCTTTCATTCGCTATCTCCTTCGCCTTTCCGTAGAGATTAACGATTGGGCGTCCATTTTCCTCATTTAATATCTCTATGTCCTTCCAGGGAACCCTTTTACCGAGGGCTTTCATAATCGCCTCCTTGGCGCAGAAGCGTCCCGCTACCTGCTCCGCTCTCTTACAATAATCTCTTTCCTTATCCGTTAATATTCGCTTCAGGAAGCGAGGATTTCGCAGTGAATTTCTTATCCTCTCAATCTCTATAATGTCTATGCCTATTCCCATTTGAGAAAATTTTATAAAATAAGCAGTATTCAGTAAAAATTAATATTATGTTGTCTAAAATGAAAGGGAGTTCCTTTTTATCATTGCTGGTATGGGTAAAGGTTTGGAAACAGAGGAGGGATAAAGAGTAGAAATAGCGATTGGGAAGAAAATTGAAGTCTTTTCTAATTAAGGGGGGAGAAAAGGGGTATCGTGTATGTAAAAAATGAATTTTATAATTTGGAATTATGAGGATTGTCCCATAAGAGTGGAGGAGACCAGTACCTTTTTAAAAACTTATACCAATAGATGCGAGCCTGAACGCTAAAGCGTTCAGGCTCGCAATGACAAAAGTGTCGTTTGCTTCGTCGCTTCGCTCCTCGCAATGAGAGCAGGAGTGGTTGTAATTGAGAAGCTCTCAAATGTTATGGAATTATACATTGTGTTGACTATTCAAAATAGATTGCTATAATATTGCTAATGGTTTTTAAACCATCTTTGGAGGTGATTTTTCAGGATGGTGAATTTAGAGGAACCACCATTAGAGCTTTTAAGTGAGATTGAAGAAAGCGAGGGGGAGGAGATAAAGCTTTCCCTTTCCACTGACCTACCCGAGGATAAAGAAAGAAAAGAGTGGCTCATTTTAACGAACAGGAAACTGCTGGTGGTGGCGGAAGGAAAGGATGGAAGGGAAATCAAAAAACTCATACCGATAAACGACATCGAGGACATCCGAGCCATTCCTCTTGTTGGCTGTGGCGTTTTGGAAGTAAAGGTAAGGGGCGAATGGGTGAGGCTTATGCGTTACTCCAATGTCCTCGCTCCTCAATTTGCCGTAGCCTCCAAGGATATCTCCCTCCTAAAGGAAGGAAAGAGGGAGCTACCCACTGAAGAGGAAGTGCATAGATGTCCAAAGTGTGGGCTTCCTCTCCCTCCCGGCTCAAAGGTATGTCCCCGCTGCTTGCCGAAGGGACAAGTCCTCCGTCGCCTCCTCACCTACGCAAAACCTTACAAATGGGCTTTAGCGTTAGCGGGAACCATCAGCCTCCTCATAACGGGTTTAGACCTCGTTCCCATTTACCTCAACCGCTATTTGATGGATAAGGTCTTTGTTCCCGCCGATGCTCATTTCCATAAAGGATTGCCCTTAAGTGCTTCCGAGCTAAAGCATCTCGGCTTTATGCTCGGTGTAATGGTCCTCCTCCTTCTCATATTCAGAATTATAAACACAACGCTCACGATTTTGCGCGGAAGACTCACGGTTAGGACGGGTCAAAGGATAGTATACGACCTCCGTTCCGCTCTCTTCAAAAACCTCCAGCAGCTATCCGTTACCTTTTACGATAAATACCCCACGGGCTCCCTTATATCCCGCATAACCCAAGATACGGGTGCCCTACAGGGATTCCTCGCCAATGATATCTATTACTTCGCCGTAAACATTCTCCTTCTCATCGGCATAAGCGCTATACTCCTTCAGATGAACTGGCGCCTTGCCCTCCTCACTCTCCTCCCCGCTCCCCTTATCCTCCTTCTCGTTGGCTTCGTATGGGGATATATTTATATGAACTTCCGCAGGCTCTGGCATAGATGGAGCAGATTCGTAGCTGTGCTGAGCGACTCCCTTTCCGGAATAAGAGTTGTTAAGGCTTTCGCACAAGAGAAAAAAGAGGAGGAGAGGTTTGATAAGAGAGCTAACGCCCTCTTTGAAGCTGCCACTCGCGCCGAGCAAACGCAAGCAACCTTTGCTCCCATCCTTTCCTTTCTCATAAGCTCAACATCCTTGATAGTTCTCTACTTTGGTGGAAGGGATATAGTTGGCGGGCAGATATCAACGGGAACGCTTTTCGCCTTCCTCAGCGCCTTGGGAATGCTTTTCGGACCACTGCAAGTGGTGATGAATATGAGCAACAGCATAGCCAATGCCCTCGCTGCTTCTGAGCGAGTGTTTGAGATTATGGATATGGAGACGGAGGAATTGGAGGAGGATAAGGCAAAGGTCCGCCTTCCCTATATTTACGGTAATGTTGAGTTCAGAAATGTCACTTTCGGCTACGATAAATATCAACCGATTCTTCATAATATAAACTTGAAGGTAAGGGCAGGGGAGATGGTAGGGATAGTTGGTCCCAGTGGAGCGGGAAAGACCACGATTATAAATCTAATCTGCCGTTTTTATCTCCCAACCGAAGGGCAAATCCTCATAGATGGCGTTGATATAAGGGATATAAACTTGCGGGACCTTCGCAGCCAAATTGGGCTTGTCCCCCAAGAGCCTTTCCTTTTCCGTGGTTCAATAGCCGATAACATCGCCTATTCCCGTTTGGATGTTCGTCCCGAGGAGATAATAAGAGCAGCGAAGGCTGCTAATGCTCACCATTTCATAACCTATTTCCCCGAGGGATATGATACAATGGTAGGGGAGCGAGGGACGAGGGTATCGGGAGGAGAGAGGCAGAGGATAGCGATTGCCCGTGCCTTAGTGCATAATCCTCGCATCCTGATTTTAGATGAAGCCACCTCCTCTGTGGACACGGAAGCGGAAAAGCAGATACAAGAAGCTCTTGCTCGCTTGGTTAAGGGTAGGACGACATTTGCCATAGCCCATCGTCTCTCCACGCTTAGAATCGCCGATAAGATAGTCGTTCTGAAAGGAGGAAGGATAGTTGAGCAGGGGACGAATGAGGAGCTTCTTTCCCGAAATGGAGAATATAAAAAGCTCGTGGAGTTGCAGGCTGGTCCGATAAGCGGACCGGAGCAATGGGCGGTGAAGAGGGAAGAGGTAGATGAGGGCGATATAGGACCCCTTTTCTTCCCTCCCAATACGACGAGATTTGAGAGAACTTCTGGCGGCGTTGTCAAGCTATGGGTTGAGGGTGTAGGGGAATTTTCCAAGGTTATATTACGGCGTTTGTTCCCGCTAACGAATCCCACGAAATACATAAGCGTTTGGAATGGAGATTACAGTAGCGAGGAGCAGTTTGGGCAGGAGATAGGTGTGATAACGGACTTGGAGATGCTTGACTCAGAGTCGAGGAGGGTGGTGGAGGAGGAGCTTGAGAGGACATATTATATAGCGAAGATAAAGAGGATAAAGTCGTTGAAGGACTTATATGGCTATACGGAGTGGATAGTGGAGACGGAGCTGGGGGAGAGGAAGTTTCTCACTTGGGGGTTGCATAATAGCGTGATAGATATGGGTGAGAGGCGATTGATAATAGTTGATATAGATAACATATACTATGAGATAGAGGATTGGATGTTATTAGATGGGAGGAGTTTAGGATTTATAAAGAGGATATTATAAAGGATGGGGGGG
>Ga0207433_10013930_pt1 | contig 11730 bp, 10 predicted proteins | sample YelNatPaOPGAMG01_FD_187559 | JGI IMG/M metagenome (GOLD analysis project Ga0207433, IMG submission 187559) | Hot spring thermophilic microbial communities from Obsidian Pool, Yellowstone National Park, USA - OP-RAMG-01 (SPAdes) (version 3) | ecosystem: Environmental > Aquatic > Thermal springs...
AAGAATAATGAGTATTGAAACGAAAGAAGCGGAACGCCCTAAAAAACCTAAGCTTCCCAAAAAAAGGATTTTAAAAAAGAATATTTGTTAAAAATTTTCATTCTTTAGCCTTTTTATTTATAATTATGATGAGCTTTCAATTCTCTATTTTTTATTAAATCCAAAAAGATCCTTTATTCTCTATCTGTGAAATAAACGACTTTAACGCTTATTTTTCTCTTGAAAAAATTAAAAGAAATTAATCTAAATTTTAGGTGGGAACCTCATTTGGAAGGAGGGGTTTAACCTCCTTCCTATGATAACTCTATTTTCTGCCTAAAATTGCTTCTCATCATTATTAAAGAATTTTACTGTCATCCTTATCCGCAAAGATTGTTCACATGTAACGTGTTCAAAATAGCTTCAATTTCATCTCCTGCTAACAATACTCAATCTCATTAAAACCTTTCCTTATAACCGTCACTTCTGTTCTATAATCATATGTTGGGCTGCTGGAAAATAGTATATTGCTCTCCTTATAGATGCGATATATAACCATGCTGCTTATGGCTTTTATCAATTCACTCAACTGTTTTTTAAACTCTTTTAAAATCTTATGCTCTTTTCCGATTCATCCATTTTAGGCGGTTTTCTAAGATTTTCTTAGCTAATGTTTTTTTCAATCTTTAAAATGCGCTTCATCCTCGTTTGTTGGTGGACTATTAACCTCTAATGCGCTACAACCTCAAACTTAATTAACTCTTAATCTGTATAAAAATATATTCTATATTCTTCCAAATATTCTCACATTTTTCATGTTAGATGATTCCAATTTTCCAGCTTTCTTAAAAGTTCTTTCAAATAATTTTTCCTTAAAAGTATTGTTATGGAAAAAAGGGGAGAAGGCAAAATTATTTGGATCTACTTAACATGATAGATTTAATCATCAATAGAAAGATATATATTTCCTTAAACATACCTAAATAGGTTTTGGAAAAATGCTTAAGAATTAAGAATAAGCAAGAAGGCGCATTTATTAGATGAAGAGTACATCCGAGTTTAAGCAGCTTTCTATTGAAGAAGTATTTAAAATATTAGGTGCATCAATGCAGGGGCTTACAGAATCTGAAGCTGAAAATCGAATAAGAAAATTCGGATACAATGAAGTAAAAGAGGAAGAGAAGAATCCCTTCATAGAATTTTTATCGCGATATTGGGGTCCCATGCCTTGGCTATTAGAAGTCACGATTATTCTTTCTTATATTCTTGGCCATTATATTGAAGCTATTATAATTTTTGTATTACTTACCATAAATGTTATCATAGGCTTTATACATTCACGCAATTCTCAAAAAGCTCTTAAGTTTTTAAAAAGAAGGCTTGTGGTAAAAACAAAGGTTTTACGTGATGGAAAGTGGATTGTAAAGGATGCTAGAGAAATTGTTCCAGGAGATATTATACTTTTAAGTCTTGGAGATCTAGTTCCTGCAGATGCTAAGCTTATAGATGGTGAACTTTCTGTTGATCAATCAGCTTTAACAGGAGAGTCTTTACCAGTAAATATGCATCCTTTAGATATTGTTTATTCAGGCTCTATGGTGGTGGGAGGTGAAGCAAAATGCATTGTAGTTAATACCGGGTTAAACACATATTTTGGAAGGACTGCTGAATTAGTTAAGGTAGCTAAACCAAAATCTCATCAACAAGAAATAATAATGGCTATTACTAGATACATGATGTATATTGGTTTGGTTGCATTAGCCTTAACCTCAATATATGGATTATTTATTGGTATAAATATCTTATCTATGATAAGGTTTGTTGTCATCTTCCTTATGGGTGCAATTCCAGTTGCATTACCTGCTGTATTAACTATTGTTCAATCTATTGGTGCTATGGAGCTTGCAAAAGAAGGCATTTTAGTAACAAGGCTAGACTCTATTGAAGACGCAGCCTCAATAGATATAATTTGCTTAGATAAAACAGGTACAATAACGCAAAATAGGCTTTCAGTTGTTGAGGTTATTCCTTTTCTTGGATATAGTAGGGAAGATGTAATTTTAGCTGCAGCTTTAGCATCAGGAGAGGAAGGCAAGGACATTATAGATTTAACTATTATTAATCATGTAAAATCTTTAGGGTTAGATTTAAGTTCATATAAGCAACTTTCCTTTACACCTTTTAATCCATCAATAAAAAGATCTGAAGCTATTGTTGAAGGTAAAGGTTTAAGATTTAAGGTTATTAAAGGTGCACCGCAAGTAGTAATAAATTTTTGCAAAGATGCTGATGTGCTTCGTAAACAGCTAAACAAAATGCTTGATGAATTATCTCATAAAGGCTATAGAACTTTAGCTGTTGCCAAATCAAAAGGGGAAGATTTTAATACTCTTTCATTTATAGGCCTTTTAGCTTTAGCCGATCCAATAAGACCCGACTCGAAGGCTATGATAGAAGAGCTTAAACGACTTAAAATAAAACCTATAATATTAACTGGGGACAATATTAATATTGCAAAAGAAATAGCTCGTCAAGTATCAATTGGTGAGAATATAATTTCAATTTCTGAACTTAAAGCTTTAAGCAGGGAAGATAAGATAAAGGTTATTGAAAAATATGATGGTTTTGCTGAAGTATATCCTGAAGATAAATATGAAATTGTGAAGCTTTTACAATCTAATGGGCACATGGTGGGGATGACAGGTGATGGAATTAATGATGCACCTGCACTTAAACAGGCAGAAATGGGAATAGCTGTAAGCAACTCAACTGATGTTGCAAAAGCATCTGCCAGTGTAGTTTTAACAGAAGAAGGCTTAAAAGTAATAGTTAATGCAATAAAAGTAAGTAGACAAATATATCAGAGAATGCTAACATGGAGTATAAACAAGATATCTAAAGTAATAGAGTTTACTGCATTACTTACTATAGGCTTCTTCTTAACGCATGATGTTATTTTAAGCATTCTTGGAATGACACTACTTATTTTCGCAAATGATTTTTCCACAATGTCATTGGCAACAGATAATGTAAAATACACAAGCAACCCAAACAAGTGGAATATAAAAAACATTACTTTAGCATCGCTTGTAATAGGCTTATTATTAGTTATAGAGGATATTATGGGATTCATGATAGGTAAAAATTGTTTTAAATTAGAATGGGGAAAACTACAATCCTTCATAATGCTGTTGCTAGTCTTTAATAGTCAATTTAGAGTATATATCGTTAGAGAAAGAAGACATTTTTGGTCTTCAAAACCAGGTAAAGCACTTATTATATCTATTATAGCCGTAATACTTGGATTCACACTTTTAGGTATATATGGAATTATTATTCCTTCACTTTCATTATTTCAAGTTCTTTTTATACTAGCATTTACAGGATCGATCATTGTTGGAATCATAGATTATTTCAAATATTTAACTTTCAAAAAACTTCAACTCTAAAAGCCTATTATAAATTATGCCAAATTTAGATGAAAAACTTTTTATCCTATTTATAAGCCTATAGGAAAACTTTAGATATATTAGGATCTTAAATCTCGTTTCTTAGAAGAAAAATTATAAATGAACATTCAGAAAACCTAGAATTTTAGTTTTGGAATGAAATAAGCAAATCCTAGTTTTTAGCTGCTTGCCCTTCACCTTAGTTTTGCAGGTTTATTAGTGTGTCGTATATGTATGCTTTTGCTGATAGCTCTTTAGTTATGTTTTCCATGTTTTTAGCCATTGAGTATTCTCCGTATAGGCGTTTGAATGCTGAGAATGCTGTTTCAGCAGCTTATCGCCTACTATAACCTCTCGAAAGGACCTCTGTCCATCCTAGCGTTTCTTCGGGCTTAATGATTGGGTTTATTTCCGTCTTTCTGAGCAGAGCATAATTCTAATATCGGCTGCCGGAACAGCTGTTATATTGGAACCAAAGCAATAGAGTTTTCCGTATAGAAAAGACCAGCATTAAGCGTGAAAATTCGTCTTCAGTATCTTTATAGGATGCTAATGTTGAGTAGTGCCTCTACTATTTGGATTAAACCTAACATAACGAATACTACAGCTGCTCCATTCCTTAAGTATTTCTCCGGTATGATTCTCAATATTCCCTGACCTAAGAAAATCCCTATACTGGTTATAATTGTGAATGCTAGCATTATGCCAACTAAAACCATTAATGGACTTTCGAATTGAGCTGCTAAGAGAATCGAGAATATTTGCGTTTTATCGCCCAATTCCATCAGTGAGATTAACGAGAATACCCTAAGGAAGGATGCACCATTTCTCTCACATTCACTTTTACTCTTCTCATTACGGATAAGGGAGATTAACCCAAACACTACAAACGTTATGCCAGATACGATTCCAGTTATGTTCTTCGGTAGAAAACTTAATAGTTCTCCGCCTAGAAAAGCGCTTAAACCGTCAATAATAAAAAATGCGCCCATAGATCCCAAAAATACTGAAGTGGCTGAAGACCTTGATGATAACATGATGACGCAAATCTGCGTTTTGTCACCCAGCTCAGCTAAGAAAATTATAGATAGTGATGTCAACAGCGGAGTTAAATCTAGATTCATAATAATTTGATCTTGCTTTGTGACTTAATTAATTTTTCTGTTTAGCTTCTCTTTTTCTTTTATGAATTAGAAGCTTGTTGATCAACCAAACAAAAGAATAAGCCACAAAATTAAAATTTAAATTTTTTCCGAGATTTGTGAAATCCATTATCACTAAATTTCTGTTCAACCAATTCCACCTTTTTGATTATTCGATTTAACTTTTTAATTCTAAAAATTCCTCTTCAACAACTTCAAAATTGAATGAAAACCTTTCTGACTTTATTGCCTTAATAAAGGAAAGGTAAAGTACCAATAAAACGTTTCTTGATAAAACTTTTGAGTTAAGCATTAACTTTTCAACCTTTCCTCTTTTTTAGTGTCTTTTTTTAACAAAGCTTGTTTTGACGAATTATTATACTGTGATTATTTGGTTTATATTTAGGTTTAGGACTATTTCTGCTATATCGCTTGTATATTCTGCTATCCGTTGTATGCTTTCCGTTATCTCTTTTATGTTAGAAATGTCAACCTGTTTAGCTTTAAACTGAATTTCTTTTATTGCTTTGTTTTTTAGGGTTGCTATTGTTTTTGCTTTAGTTATAACCTGATTTGCTAAGGCATAGTCTTTTTTAAATAAGGATTTTATTGCATTTTCGAATATATTTTGAACGAATGCGCTCATTTCATAAAGTGTCTGGAAAACCACTTCGCTTGGTTTTTCTTCCAAAAGTAAAACATTTTCTGCAATTCGTGCGGCGTGATCAGCTATTCTTTCCACAAACCTTATAATCATTCCATAACCTAAACAGTCCCATGAGTTGGAAAGCCCAATATTCTTTAGTATTTTCCCGTTTTGCACAGCTACTTTTAACTGGCGTAGTATATAAAGGTTGAAGCGGTCAACTTCATTGTCAAGTTGAATAACTTCTTGAGCAAGCTTTTTATTCAAGTTTTTCAATGCTTGTAGCGCATCGTTGTACATTGAGGTAGTAATTATATACATACGTCTTAAAGCGTTTTCAACGGAAAGCTTAGGATAGCTTACTAATGTTTGTAGTTTGATTTCATTTGAACTTTCCGATATAATTTCTGTGCCAATTAGCTTTTTTCTTACTAACTCTTTTATTATACTTCTTTGCATGGCACCTATATGCTTTTCTTTTACCCGTAATATAATGAAGTTGTAACCTACCAAGTATAAAGAGATTATGGCTCTTGTTATAGTGTCTGGATCATCTTTACTTGAAATAGTAAGAATGACCTCCAAGGGCTGAACTGCAGGCTTAACCATTTCTTTTGGAGTTAAAATGAGTGAATTGTTTTTTTGAGTTATCATTATTGGGCTTCCAGCTTTTAACCCCAGTGAAGTAACCCACTTCTTTGGAAGCGAAACTATATACGTGGATTTTCCAGTGAATTGAATTTTTCTTATTTCTTCATTATTATTTATCTGCTCTTTCATTTATCTTCTCTCTATATAGATAATTTTTTATATATATTCTATTCGGATAAAATATATAAACTTTCCTTTTTTCTAATAACAAAGAAGGTGAGATATATGAAAACAATATACAGAATTGCTATTCTAATAGCCATAATCGCCATAACTATCACCAGCGCGTTTGCTTATAAACACTTGACAATAAAGCAGACAATAACCTTGAATGGTGCAGGAGCAACATTCCCCTTTCCATTAATTGATAAGTGGGCAGCGGAATACCATAAGATCAAACCTAACATTCAAATTAACTATCAAGGAATTGGAAGCGGGGGAGGAATACAACAACATATTGAGAAAACCATACATTTTGCAGCTAGCGATGCTCCACTCACAGAAGCACAAGCTGAAAAGGCACCCAATACTTTACACATACCCATAACCATTGGGGGAGTTGTTCTAATTTACAACCTGCCCGGCATATCTAAAGGAATTAGATTTACTGGAGAAATTCTTGCAGATATATACTTAGGAAAGATTACCAGATGGAATGATGAAAAACTTACTGCAATAAACCCTGGTATAAGCCTTCCAGATAAACCAATCATTGTAGTGCATAGGTCTGATGGAAGCGGCACCACTTTTATCTGGACCAGCTACTTGTCAGATGTTAGCCTAGAATGGAAAGAAACAGTTGGAAGGGGAACATCTGTTAATTGGCCTACAGGTCTTGGAGGGAAAGGAAATGATGGAGTTACAGCTCTTGTACAGCAGACGCCTTACTCTATTGGCTATGTTGAATTCACATATGCAAAGAAGAATAATTTGACGTATGGATATGTTCAGAATGCAGCTGGTGAATTTATCGAACCAAGCATAGAATCATTCGCCAAAGCAGCAGAATATGCTGCTGTAACTCTACCTAAAGGTGATGAAAGCTGGTCAAAAGTTTCAATAGTTGATAGCTTAGCTAACAACACACAAGCATATGGAGCTTATCCGATAGTAAGCTTCTCCTACATTTTTGTATACAAGGAATTGAACGTTTTGCCTAATATGGATAAAGCTACTGCAAAAGCCTTAGTGGATTTCCTTTGGTGGGCTGTGCATGATGGTCAAAATTATGCAGTTGATTTATATTATGTTCCTTTACCATCCAGTGTTGTGACACATAATGAAGAAACAATCCATTTGATAACATTTAACGGGCAACAAATACGCAGGTAACGAAGTATGAAGAGTTTGCAGAAAAATCCCTTTATTTTTTCTAATTTAAATAATATAAAATCTATTTCACGACTTAAGAATTATTTTAAAGGTGACGATATTTTCAAACTTGTAAACGCTCTATTTGCTTCTAGCATCTTTTTACTTCTTGGTTTAATGGTTTACGAATTGATTAAGGGATCTTGGCTTTCCATACAAACTTTTGGTTTAAATTTTATTGTGGGCACCAAATGGGATCCCGCAGTTTCTAAAGTTTTTGGAGCCTTGCCGCTGATATTGGGCACATTAGTCACATCAACCATTGCTCTCTTAATAGGTATACCCATAAGCTTAGGTGTTGGATTGGCTCTTTCGGAATATCTACCTAAAAAAATTGGGTTTATAGTTTCTTTTTTCGTCGAGCTTTTAGCCGCTGTTCCAAGCGTTATTTATGGGCTCTGGGGCATATTCGTGCTTATTCCATTTTTACGTCACCATGTATACCCATACCTTCAGATAGTTTTTGGTTTTATTCCTCTCTTTTCCGGAACCATTTACGGCGGAGGTGTCTTAACAGGTGGAATAGTTTTAGCCATAATGATTATTCCAACCGTTTCTGCCGTCATGCGCGACCTTTTTTCGATAGTGCCAATTTCTCAGCGAGAGGCTATAATAGCTCTTGGTGCAACAAAATGGGAAACAACCAAAATTGTGATTAGCTATGCACGTTCAGGAGTTATAGGCGCCGTAATACTTGGATTAGGACGTGCGGTTGGTGAAACCATGGCAATAACGATGGTTATTGGAAACAAATTCCAGATTTGGCCATCCTCGTTGTTTGATGCTTGGTATACAATGGCTGCTATTATAGCTAATGAGCTTTTAGAAGCGACCTACGACCTTTATATCAGCGCCTTAATCAATATTGGATTAATTCTGCTGTTTGTAACTTTGATAATCAACATTCTCGCTAGATTAATTGTCTGGCGGACTCTCAAATTGACAAGAGGAATTGCGAGGGAATAGGAAATATGGATTATTATAAGCTTAGAATCGTTAAAAATCGTCTTATGCAGTTTCTTGTTTACTTAGCTCTTTTTTCAGCTTTAGTTCCACTTTTCAGCATATTGTATGAGGTGGTTGTGAAAAGCTTTTCTGCAATCAACATAGAATTCTTCATCAAACCTACACCTACTGTTGGCGAGATCGGAGGAGGTGTTGCAAACGCCATCCAGGGAACATTAATAACTATTGGCTTTGCTTCTCTTATTGGTGTTCCAATAGGGTTAATGTCTGGCATATTTCTAAGTGAATATAGCGAATCGAAGCTGTCTATAAGTATTAGATTTCTTCATGACGTATTAAGCGGTGTTCCATCAATTGTTATAGGGGTTTTCGCTTATGCCTTAATTACACGTTCAATTGGATTCTCAGTAACTGCAGCAGCCTTTGCATTAGCTGTAATCATGATTCCAATAGTGACTAGAACGACTGAAGAAGCATTAAAACTTGTACCTATGAGCATTCGAGAAGCAGCAATAGCCTTAGGAATTCCAAGATGGAAGACTATTATTACAGTCGTACTTAGTAGCGCAAAAAGATCTATTATCACCGGGATATTACTTTCCATTGCAAGAATCGCTGGAGAATCAGCACCTGTGCTTGTCACTATGGGTTTTTGGCGATGGTGGTTCGCAGGATTGAATCGTCCAGTTGCTAATCTTGCCTTAAACATCTTTGTATTTGCCATGTCACCTTTCGAAAATTGGATAACTCTCGCTTGGGGGTCGGCATTTGTGCTTATTCTACTTATTTTGGGAATAAGCATAGCTACGAGAGTTTTCACCAAGGGGAGATGCTAATGGGAATCAAATTTGATATCCAAAACTTAAATGCATGGTTCGGTTCAAAACATGTACTAAAAAACATAAATATGAAAATTGAAGAGAAGGCTGTAACAGCGATTATTGGACCTTCCGGATGCGGTAAAACCACTTTACTTCGTTGCCTTAACAGAATGCATGAAATTACCCCGGGCGCACGAGTTTCTGGAAGGATTTTGTTTAATGGGGTGAACATCTATGGTAATGGTGTTGACCCTGTTATAGTGAGAAGGAAGATAGGCATGGTTTTTCAAAAGCCAAATCCATTCCCTATGATGTCCATTTACGATAACGTGGCTGCTGGTTTAAAATTGAATGGTGTTCGGAATAAGGAAATAATTGACATTGCTGTTAGACGAAGCTTGGAGTTAGTCAATCTTTGGGATGAAGTTAAAGACGACTTAAATAAATCTGGAGCAAGCCTCTCCGGTGGACAGCAACAAAGACTTTGTATAGCACGCGCATTAGCTGTTGAGCCGGAGGTTCTTTTAATGGATGAGCCATGTTCAGCTCTCGACCCGATAGCAACAGCAAAAATAGAAGCCCTCATAAGAAACCTAGCTGAAAATTACACAGTCATTATTGTAACTCATAATATGCAACAAGCTACAAGAGTTTCAGATTACACAGCCTTCCTTTATCTTGGCGAACTAATAGAATATGGCCCGACCAAGCAAATTTTTGAAGACCCCAAGCATGAGTTAACGAAAAGATATTTAACTGGAGAGTTTGGCTAAGATGGAAAGAATGAACCAAAAATTATTGATGACAATTTTTGAAGAACTTTTTTAGCAACTCTTCATAGTAAGAAAATAATCTATTATACTATTTTAAGTAAGTCTTTTTAGAGTATCTTAAAAGCAAAGACAAATGGAAAAGCAGTGAACAGGTTTATATTTTGCAATTCATTTAATCTTTTTGTTTATAAACCTTTTAATGCATTATAGCTAGGAATTGAGTTAATTATAGTGAAGCTTAAGTATTAAGTATGAAGAAATAAGTAAAAAAAGTATGGGAAAAAATATTTTTCATCACATTTATTTATTCAAAGCTGAAAAATAAGCTTTTTAAAATAGTTTTAGGGATTTTGAGAATCATACCATGCAACTTCCTTCTCTTGCTCTGGAAAACCCAGTTCATGAGCTTTATTAAAATCTCGGGCAATAGGTATAAATAGCGTTTCACCTTCTTTTTTGAAGCTTGCTATTAAATTTTGACCTTCTTCAGAAATCATCCATTTAGCAAGTTGAAGCGCTCCCCCATAGTTTCTTTGAGGATACTTTTCTGGATTAACAAGGATTATTGCATAGGGATTCAATAGGATAATATCACCTTCAACCAGAACCTTAAGGTTTGTCAACTGGTTTTTAAATGATAACCATGTAGCCCTATCCGTAAGTGTATAAGCCTTCTTTTCGTTAGTCATGCGTAGCACTGTACCCATTCCAGCTCCAGCCTCTATATACCATGATTGGGTTTTGTTTGAAAGGGTTATTCCAAGCCTTTTCCATATGCTCAGTTCTAGCATGTTTGTTCCAGACCTGTCTGCACGTGAAATAAATATGGCATTGCCTTTAGCGCCTACCTCTGCAATTCTGCGGAAAGCTTCAGTAGCGTTTGCTAAACCGTTTATTCTCGCTGGATCATTTGCAGGGCCGATTATCACAAAGTCATTGTACATTACGCCAACCCTATGGATACCATAAGTGCTGTTTACAAATTCAAGCTCAAGCTGCCTTGAATGCACAAGCACAAGATCTGCATCACCGCGTTTAGCTATCTCTATGGCTTGGCCTGTGCCAACAGAAATTATGCGCACCTCAACATTATATTTTCTTTCAAAGATGGGAATCAGATAATCCAGTAACCCAGAGTCATAGGTACTTGTAGTTGTTGCTAACACAATGGTTGACTTTTGAGAGCGCGTATACCATTCATAAGCAAACATGCCAACAAAAGCTACCATAAGTATGAAGAAGACAACCAAGATTTTCGGCAATCTCTTCATTTTCATCACTGTTATGTTTGGCTGTATATATTATCCTAAATAATCCTACCTAAAATGTTTTAATTTATTCTACATTGTTTTGAATGTGATTGTTAAACAAATAGTTGACAATAAGGGCAATACCAATGTTTAAAGCTTGGTAGCCAAACTAAAGGTTGTTTGCATCGAGGACATAATTTAAGTGTAGTTAAGGGATATGGAAATGGTTGAATGCTTTTGTTAATTGCTGGTTTAACAAAATGAATAGGTTGATAAGGAATATGTTTTAAAGCTCCTGAACCTTTTATTACATTATTGCAAATTGGGCATCTTGAACCTTTAAGCAAATAATGGGTAACGCCAATAAGCGCTCCAAGCCAACCTCCAAACGCTAATCCAACTAAAATATCCGTGTTGCTTTTTGTTGGTTCAACCCATCTTTGACAATATGGACAAAACTCCAAAATGCTTCAACCAACGCTTAGCTTTTATTATAATAAGTATTTTTAATGAAGAAAACTTATAAGTTTTTTATTGTATAATATTTTTTTATTATGAGTGTGGATGTTCTTCTTATTAATCCACCTTTACCAAGCAATTCCTATAGTAAAGAATTAGTTACTCAACCTTTAGGTTTAGCATATTTAGCTGCTGTTCTTGAAAATGCTGGTTTCTCCGTAAA
>Ga0207433_10013939_pt1 | contig 11726 bp, 9 predicted proteins | sample YelNatPaOPGAMG01_FD_187559 | JGI IMG/M metagenome (GOLD analysis project Ga0207433, IMG submission 187559) | Hot spring thermophilic microbial communities from Obsidian Pool, Yellowstone National Park, USA - OP-RAMG-01 (SPAdes) (version 3) | ecosystem: Environmental > Aquatic > Thermal springs >...
TGCACATTATACATCTGGTCAAACATTGCGGAGTCTATACCGTAATTTTGCTTAATTTGCTTGAGTGCTCCATCAAAATCATATTCACTCTTCTCAAGTACATTGTTTCCATTGCTATCGCTTATATAGTCGCCATTTGCAAACTTTAAAGTCTTTTTACCGTCAACTGTTTCTACTTTACCTTCTATACCGTACTTTTCTTTAAGTTGTTTTGCCACTTCGTCAAAACTTAAAGATTTACCTTGATTTGCTTTAAAAATATTATCAAGTGCTAGTACTACTTCTGGAGAATTAGCTAGATTGGCTTTTCTATTTCCTCCCATACCAGCTCCGCCACTTCCAAAGGGGTCATTTTCTATTCTATTTCGGAAACCAAACATTCCAACTCCGCCCACTACACCCATCTCTCCCATCATACCAACTCCACCCCACATACCACCTATACCCATTCCACCATACACACCGCCTCCCATAATGCTAGAAATCGAGCCTCCCATCATCATTCCACCAACCATTCCTACGCTGCCATAAGCAGACATCCCATAAGGGGTAGCTCCACCTATTGTGCCCAGCCCTCCTATCATTCCCATTGCTCCTATATTCTGCATCCCACCAGCCATCATACCAGGCATCATCATAGGCATTGGCATTCCTCCCTGCGCTACTCCCATCATCTGCATAAGCATTAACATTTGCATAAGGCGTTGCATCATAGCAGGTGAGAGCTGAGACATACCCATTGCTCCCCCCATTATCCCTGAGGCATATACCATTTGCATCTGACTACTAATCCCATACATCTTTATCTCTCCTTTACTTTATATTTTTATTTAAAATTTATATTTATATATTTATTTAAATTTGATTATTTATCTTTTTCAGTTAATCTAAAGGTAATTGTAATTGTTGTCGGTATTTTTTAGCATAATCATTTATAGCAAGCCACATATCTCTTCCTAATCTTGTCTCTATTGCATAACGTAATGAGTCGATTATATATGGAATTTTTTGTAATCTCTTTTTTTCGTCTGATAAGTTAATACAATCCATTTTGTAATATAAAAAATTATCAAAATCTTCCATCATTTTTATTGAGCATAAATCATCATCAACTCTTTTTTCATCTGGCCAAGGAGCATCTAATGCTGTTTCATTTCTTGTCACTCTAATATCTAGTGGAAATGTTGTGCAAATATTAAATTTATATAATGCCCATTCTGTGTTATTATTATATTTATCCGTTAAATATTTATGAATAGAACATAAACCATTTTCCATTAAAAATACACAATGTGTTTCGGGAACTTTTTCAATATCCATTTCATACGAGTCTGGTTCTTGAGAATATTCATAAACCTCATGGGTTGATGGAGGTTCTGTTGGAACACATCTTGTTTTGAATAAGTTCTCGTTTATATCATATTCCTCGGGTAAATAAAATTCGTCTTTAAATTTATTTAGTAATTCAATCGAATCTTTTGGCAAATAATTCCTTTTTAGTTCATTTAATATATTTTCAATAAATTCAATTTCTACGGGAGTAATATAACAACCACAATAACAACAATAATATGAACAACAAACTAATTTAATTCCATCTTTTAATTTAATATTATGAGGAACGCAGTCATATCGATATGTTAATACCTTTTTTTCTAAATCTACCTTAACTTTTTTATTAACCAATTCAATTATTATCCAATCTTCATCATCTGAAGGTAAAACGCGATATTTTACTAACGATTTATCACTCATAAATGATCAATTAACTTTTGAAAATGTATAATTTCAACTTATTATTTGAAATATTTTTTAATTTAATTTAAAATTAATTTAGTATTTTTTATAAATATGATAAATAATTCTAAAAATATTGAAGAAAGTTTAGAACATAAAGAAAAAATTGTTCTCTTATCACATGGAGCGGGCGGGCAACTTCAAAATGAACTTATTAAATTTATAACAAAAAATGCAGTATTAAGGCGAGTCGATGATGGAATAGGTCTTGATGAATTTGATGATGGGGCTACAATTCCTTTAAAAGAAATAAATAAAGATATTGTTATTACTTCAGATGGGCATACGATATCTCCTATATTCTTCCCTGGTGGAGATATTGGAATTCTTTCGGCTACTGGAACAATTAATGATTTATTAATGATGGGTGCAACGCCAGTGGCTATTTCCTCCATCGTTTTTATCGAAGAAGGATTCCCATTTTCTAAATTAAAATTGATTTTCAACTCTTTTAATAAAGTTCTTGAATCTTGTAACGTAGCTTTAATAGGTGGAGATACTAAAGTCTTTCCTAAAGGCACACTCGATCAAATTGCAATCAGTACCACAGGAATTGGATTTAAACCATCAAATTTAAAAATCTTAGACTCTAATTTACAGCCTAGTGATAAAATTATAATCACTGGAACTATTGGAGATCATGGCGCTGCTATTTTAGCAAATCGAAAAGAAATAAATTTTGATACTAATTTAGTATCCGATGTTGCTGTTTTACTTCCCATCATTAAACAAATTAATAACCTTGAATGGATCCATGCAATGAAGGATCCTACAAGAGGTGGAGTGGCAGCAGCTTTAAATGAATGGGCTCAAAAATCTAATGTGTCTATTATTTTAGATGAATCTAAATTACCAATTAAAAAAGAAGTGAAATCTATTGCTGATATATTAGGCTTAGACCCTCTTGAACTCACTAATGAAGGTAAAGCCTTAATATCTGTTTCAAGTGAATATGCTGAAATTGTGTTAAATAGAATAAGAAAAACAGAGATAGGAAAAAATGCTGAAATCATTGGAGAGGTTTCTAAGGATCATCCTGGTAAAGTGATGATAAGAACTTTTTTAGGTGGAACTAAATTCATTAACATGCCTATTGGAGAACCAGTTCCTCGTATATGTTGAATTAAAAAGATTGTCGATATAATAATTTAAATTTAATCATTCAATATAATTAATATTAAAAAAATGATTTTGTATGTTTGTAAATTTAACACGAGATATTGATTTAATTTTATGGACTATAAGCATTTCTGTAATGAGTTTTATTGGCTCAAGCGTGATTTATAAATTAAAATATTTAAAAATCGAAGATAAAAATATATATTTCAATGTTTTAACATGGGGTCTTTTTTTCATATTCACAGCAATAGGAAATACTTTTGGATTGATAAATAGATTGTGGTTTTGGAAAATTCCAATTATAAGAACTAAAATCGATACAATTTCAATATTTTTTGATTTTTTAGCCATTGCATTTAAAATTATTTACATTGAAAAATCATTAAAAATATTTAAAAAACCATATTTCTCATATTACAACTTAATTGTTTTAATTCTTATTATAACAACTTCTGGAATGCTCAAATCCGTTTTATATATTACGATAATTGTATTTATTTTACAAATTATTGGAATTTCTATTTTGCCTTTGCTGTATTTTTATATATTCATAAAATCATCAGGACCAATTAAAATCAATACTCTATTTATTTTAATTGGATTCATAGGATTAGAAATAGCGTTGTCTATGCAAGCTCATAATTTAAACATTATATGGCCTAATTTTCCTATTCAATTTCAAGCAATTTTTGGATTTCCATATTTATGGATTTCTCCGATAGAAGTTATAATCTTCACGTTATTTATTTATAGAGGATTTAAAATATCAATTTAATATTTTAAATTTCTAATATTTTTATTAAAAAGTAAAATTATTTGAGTAATAGTAATTAAAAGTGGGGAAGAGGGGATTTGAACCCCTGATCAATGGGTTTCTTCTTAGGTTCCAGTTTTCTCTTCATCTTTCCATCAGATTATTTTTTAAACGCGAACTGGAGCCCATCATCCTAGCCACTAGACGACTTCCCCTTTATTAAACATTTATATACAATCTTTTTAAATTAATTGAATCTTATAAATTTTTTCTCTATTTAATTTTTAAATGAATAAACAAAACAAGTTCATTTAAATAATAAAAACAATAAGTAAAGAACTCTAAATCTCTAGTTTAATGGCGCCATTTGAAAATAAAATCAATCCAATAATTTTTATCATTGCTGAAATTATATATATCGGAATTTGAATCCAATTGCCAATCATTTCTATGAAATAATTTACAATATTTATATTTAAAAAAGTTCCTCCAATTGTCCATAGAATAAGCCCTGTTACAATAAAAATACCCATTCGGCGTACCGATCCGACTGTTTTACGAATTAGATCTGTAAATATTATCAAAACAATAATTGCTCCTGTTGCAAAAAATATTGAAATAAATGATAATATCTGAAAATCTTCTAAGTTTTTTATTGGAAATAAAATTAATATGATTGCACCAATTAAAGGTAAAATACCAAAAATTCCTTTAAATTTCAAATTGTATATCTTTTTATCTAAGAAATATAAAATATGAATCAATCCAATAGATGATGTAGCACTACCTAATTTCCAGAACCAAATATTTGGACTCAATGGATAAAGAGAAATATTGAATTTTGTTAAAACAAAATCAAATATTATATAGAAAAATCTCGATAAAAATAAACAAAACATCAATATTGTAAATCCAACCAATAAATTATAAGCAGGTCGTTCTCTTTTATTTTTATATTGAATCAAATTCTTTAACAAAATTAAAAATAGAATAAATTTTATAATATCAACCAAGATAGTTAATCCAAATAAAATTTCAAATTGCATAAAATTCAAATCTCCAAAATTCAAGTTTTATTTAATTTCAATTTTTTATTCATTTTAATGTTTAAATATTTTTATTTTTTTTATGATAAAAATTGGATTCCAGTTAGGTTATTTTGAATTTATAATTATTTTACATAAGATAAAAGAAATTTTAAAATAAATTAGTGATTAAAATGAGTGAAGAAAAACAAAATAATAATAAATGGAATAAGAAAAGAAATAAAAAAAGTTCAAAAAAGGCTAAAGAAGATGTTATAAGTTCATGGATTGGATTCATTACAACTTCTTTAATATTTCTATTATTAGGAATTTTCTTATTAGGATTTCAATGGTGGGTTTTTTTCGTTCCCGCTATGGTTTTTATTAGTGCGATTTCAACAACTATTGAATATTATACTAAATATATCCAAAAATGTCCTGTTTGTAAATCTAATTTAGAAATTGACTCTGAATATTGTAGAATTTGTGGAACTCATATAAAAAATAAATGCGATTATTGTGGTTCTCCATTAATTCATATAGATTCGAGGTTTTGCGAGAAATGCGGAAAACCGATTTACAATATGGATAAAATCATAGAATCAACTAATGTTGCAACTATTGTAAATGAAGAAGTTGATAATAATAAAAGTAATGAAAACTCTAAAATAAGATATTGTGTATCTTGTGGTAATAAAGTAAAAATTGGCACTAAATATTGTCCATATTGTGGAGTGAATTTATCAGAATAAGTTTTTTTCCTTTTTGTTGTATTATTTCATTATTTTATAGAGCAAAAGTTTTATATAACTTTTTATTTTTAATAAAAAAAATTTTAATATACATTTATGAATATTTAATTTAAATATAATTTGAGGTTGAAATTTTAATGATAAAGGATTTTTACATAGTTGGAAAAGGTGGCCAATTATTTTATCATCAGAAAATACAACAAGAATCATTATTACAATTTGAAGAAAAAATTGATCCCTCATTTATTACAGCGTTTATTAGTGCAATTAGTGATTTTGCTCGATTAATTGGAGAGGGAAAAATTCGTAGTATGGTTATATCAAATAATAAGTGGTCTTATTTTCAATCCGTTAAAAATCTGATTGGAATTTCAATTTCAGATTCAATTGACGATGATGATTTAATTAGAGAATTATTTTTAATTCCACTATTAACTAAATTTGTAGATCATTATGGTTCTACAATAGATAATTTCGATGGAAGTCCAGAAACTTTTAAAAATTTTAAGAGTTTTGTTGATTCTCAATATGAAATATTTAGAAAAGAACAAGGTAAAAAATATAATTTAGTAAATAAAATTATGTCGTTTTCGCTTGAAGGTGCAATATCAAACTTTGGACTGGAAAACATTTTATTATTTATTCGTCATTCATTAAATTCTAAACTCATTCTAATCGGAGATTCATTAATTTCACAGAAATTAACAGCATTACTTCAAAATCTTGTTCCAATCCAAGTTACAACTGAATTAAATGAATATACAGATTTATTTCCGTGTCCAATTCCATTGGAAAAATTAAAACTCGAAAAAAATTTTGTGAATATAAACGATAAAGTCGCAATTTATGATATTAATACAAAAACATGGATTAAAAAATTTTCAGAATCTGCAGAATTGGAGAAAAAAATATTGAAAGAAATCCTTAAAAAATTTGAACATTTAACAGATTCCGATAGAATCTCGATATTTAGAACGAGAATGATAGAAAGTATTGAAAAGATTCCTAAATGTGTTGAAATAATTAAAAAATATGAAAATCATCCGAAGTTGAAGAAAGAATTTTTCGAATTTATTAAAGATAAAGATGAAGCTGAATTCATACTCCAAAATATTCGAAGAAAAATTGGAATGGAAATTGTAGATTTAATTAAAATTTAAACAATTTTAATATTATTCGTTTTATCTAAAAATTTATTTGAAAAAATACATTAATTAATTATTATAATTGAAATGAGGTCAATTTAAATGGAATTGAAAAAAGAAATAATATATTACTGGTTAAAAAGGTTTTTATCCTCATTGAGTATATTGTCGTTTATAGAAATCAGTCTTGTTATTATTTTGTACCATTTTATATGCTCTTTACAGCCTGTAGCAGCTCCTACAAATGCATTAATTAGGTGGATTATTATTTTGCCAATATGTCAAATATTGTTATATTTACTCTCTAAAATAGAACACAAAAATAATGTTAGAAACTGTTTGAATTCAAACGAACCCAGTATTCCTAATCGAGATATTGCATCAGATCGAATACAATTAATGGACAAAATTAAAAAGACTCAAAATATGTTTCTATTTATTTCAATAATTATTTATGGAGTTGCTACAATTGTTCCATCGTTATGGTACTTTATATTCAGTACTATTGTTTATACAATAGAAGATGGATTTTTGGGCTTTTTAATTCTTTCTTTCACTTCAACAGGTTTTATACTAGCGATTTATTTACTCCATAGAAAAAGTTCTTTTCTTTATATTTTTTTATACAATTTAGCTCATTTAGTGGTTTTTTCTATCTTTAATTTGTTAGAACCATTATGGTTAATAATAACTTTACCGGCTTTAATAAATACAAAAATAATTTTTGAATTAGCATCGGACTCTAGGAAATTCTTTCCAAGATTCAAAACTAAACAAGCGAAAAGAATTGTAGTGTTTGGATTAATATTATTAATGATTCCAATAGGCTCTTTAATTTTTATATTCAACCATACTAAAACATATACTTTAGGAACTGAAAAAGTTAGTCCAATAATTGAGCTTAACTTTACTTGGGCAAATGCCACACCTTTATCTGAAGATGCATATAATAATTTAGTTTATGCAGATAGTCTTCCAAATATAGAAATATCATTAACCTTACCACTAATTTATAGATTAAAAGGTGATTATGGAAATAAAAGAACCTATTTAGGTGAGGAAAATGTCTCATGGGATTTGCATTTGATGGTAGAAAATGATTTTCAAGAAATTGAAGAAGTGGATATAAAAGATGTTGGTAAATTAAATTATGTGCAAAACGGATTGATTGAAAACTTTACTAAAAATTTAACTGCAGCAGGAATAGAAGTAGATTTCATGCCATTATTGCCTAAAGAAGTCTATTTTATGTACATAAATGACATAACTATTCAGTCATTTTATAAATACTGGGCAATATCTAAAGAATACATTAACAGAACTGGATTAGGAAAACTACATAGGGGAATAATAATAGATACTGAACGAGATTATTCAAAATTCGATCAAGTACTAGCAAGATGGTTTGATTCCTCATTTCATAAAAAAGGTACTGAATTATTAGATCAATTGTTGGATGAGATTAGACGAGATGAAGTGTATTGGAAAATGAATTATACATATGAAGAAGTTAAAGCAATGTCTATCAGTGAAGTAAGAGAAAAATTCCAAGCTCTTGTTGATAATAAAACAACGCATTTATCTTGTGCAACATTTCAATATCATTTAGATGATTTCATTGATTTTGATGATAAACAACAAAATCTCTATGAGATCTCTGTAATTCCACCATTATCTTGGGATTATGTTGGAGTCATGACATATGATAAAGGAATAAATAGCGAACATAATTTTTATGGATACTGCAGAGCAATTGATAGATTTTTTGGAGAACGTGGAGTTCCGTACTTATATTCTGAAGATTCTAAACAAAATATAATAAATAAATTCAGAATCGCTCAAAATTATGGTTATTCTTTTATTGGAATGTGGGCATTGACTTCAGAATATTGTTACGAAAATTGGAATGTTACGGGTGATTGGTGTGGTGGATTTTGTGATAGGTTCGGATGGAATGCCCTAGCCGAACTTGCAGACGCTCTTTCTAATCCAGAACCCATTGTGTTTCAATTTGATGGAAAAAATTGGTATATTTGGACTTGGATGCATCTGCTCCAATTAATTGATTTATACTTGATCGGTCCTGCAGTTCTACCACAATTTCCTTTACATGGAGCTAAGCATATTAGATTATAAATCCGAAATTATCTAAATTTTTATAGGATAATTTCTATATTTTCTATAAGTTTCCATCATTGTGATGGCATTTTCCAATTTGCAAGAATTTGTTAAATCAGAACAAGTACTAAATATAAATCCTCCACCTGGAGCGCCATCCTTTAAACATTTTTTTGTCGCTTCAATTACTTCTTCTTTTGTAGCATAAGGAATTAATCTTGAAACGTCCATATTTCCAATCAATGTTAATTTATTTCCGTATGTTTCTTTTAGATGTTTCAAATCCATTCCTGCAATTGGTTCCAAGCTTTGTTGTGCATCAAGTCCAGCGTTTATCAATAAAGGATAATATGGTTCTACAAATCCATCCGAATGAAATATAACCAATTTATCGTGTTTGTGAGCTTTGTTGATAAATTTTATCCAATGAGGTATTATGAATTCCTCATAGAATTTTGGACTGTATATAGGCCGATTTTTATATGCACAATCATCAGCCACTATAATAAAAGGAGCTTCGGATTGACAAATTAAATCTAATTTTTGATATGAGGATTGCATAATAATATCAAATGCTTTTCTTAATTTATCTGGAAATTTTTTGGCCCAATAAGTTGCTGCTCCAATGCTTATTGTAGAAATTAAAGGTTCTGAAATTAAATGTGTTGAGAATATTGGTACGATGTCTTTTTCTAAGGCTTGTTTTAACGTGCTATTTATTAAATCCACAGCATTTTCAGGCGGATCGGAAATGTAACTATCACCATACCAAGCCTCAAATAATTCGGGAGTTCTTAGAACTCCTTCATGAGTGTATGTGTAAGGCAAGCCATTTAATGTTCCAACATGAACTCGAGCTCCGTCTCTCGATATTTTATATCCTTTTGCCTTCTCTTCAACAGGCATTTCATCATTCATTTTTTTATATAATTTCTCACTCTCTTCTGAAAAAATTCTCGATCCGCTAGGTGTACCAACCCAAGAAGAATCAAATCCTAGATGTTTGTAAATTGTAAAATCTTTCAAGTTTGTTATAACTATCTCTTCATCTGAAACTTCTTCTCCAAATTTTTTATCCCATTTTTCCATAAATAAAGGCATTATGCCTTGACAAAAACTTGGAACTCTATCTGGTTCTCCCTCTCGTCTTAATGCAATTTGAAATCTTTCCAATTGATCCATTCCTCTGTATAAAAATTTATGATCAAATCTGATCATTTTAAATTAAATTTAAATATTTTCTTGCTTATTTCTAAATTATGTTATCTATTGGAAAAGTATCCAAAAATAGGCGGAATTAATAATTCTTTTTTATGTAGATGTGTTACTGCTGAATTAATAAATAGACCTCGCTTATAAATTTCCCTTTTTTTTCAAAAAGCGACTCATGAGCGATCCAAAAGGGACTGACCAGCACCTAAAAAGCGGCTTACCAGACCATTTGAGAGAATGAAAAAACGATTATTATTTATTATGATGTTATTTTTTATCATCATTTGTTTTAGAGTCTTTTTTTTGTATGGACCTTACAGACCATGATAAATGAGTGCATTGATTTATTGTAGGAATCATTTCTTTATTTCCTTGAAATTTGCACCATCTACATGCATTTGCAATTACTTTCAATACATTTTCATTATGATAAATCGGATATGTTTCATGACCTGGTCTAAAATAGAATATTTTTCCCTTACCTCTATGGAAAGTCATTCCAGAACGAAATACTTCGCCGCCTTCAAAATTACTAATGAAAATTATATCATCTGGTTTAGGAACATCAAAATATTCTCCATACATTTCTGTTTGAGGGAGTTCAAAAAATCCATCTTCAATTCCTTGAGATATTGGATGATATGGGTCAACAACCCACAATATCTCACGCTCTCCGTCTTCTCTCCATGTTAGTCCGCACGAAGTGCCCATTAATTTTTTAAAGATTTTTGAATAATGAGCAGAATGAAGACCAATAAAACCCATACCGTTTAAGATATATTGATGAACTCTATCAACTATTTCATCTTTAACTTTATCATGAGCCGCATGGCCCCACCAAATTAAAACATCGGTATTATCTAAAACTTCCTTAGTTAAACCATGTTCTTTTTGTTCTAATGTGGCAGTTTTTACAATAAATTCAGGAAATTTTCGTAAATATAGAGCAATTTGTTCGTGAATTCCATTTGGATAAATTTCTTTGCAAATTTTATTATTTCTCTCGTGAATAAATTCATTCCAAATGGTTACTTTTATTTTTTCTTCAATCATAATAATCAAATAATATTAATCTTATTTATAAAAAAAATCTTTTTAATTACAAATTTTTAAATTATTTAATGAATTTGGAATTGAATTTTATGAGAATTGAAAAAATTGAATGATAATCCTATGAAGTGGAAAAATAAACCTACATGCAACATGTGTGGTCATGAAACTGAAAATCCAGATTTATGGTGCGAGAAATGTGGCAATTTGAATTTTATAAAACCCATAAAATTTACTGAAATAATTAAACGTTCATACGAATATATGTGGAATCTTCAGTCAATTCTTCCAAAATTCGAACATATCATAACTCAATTTGAAGGAAATACGCCAATTTTGAAAATTCAGAATATTGAGGATTTAAAAGAAATAAATTTAAAATTAGAATATCGAAATCCCACAGGTAGTTTTAGAGATAGAGCCTCTTCTTTAATAATATCGGATACGATTAGTAAAAATAAAAACTTAATTGTTAATCCTACAACAGGATCTTTTGGAATTAGTCTTGCTTCATATGGTGCAAGAGTTGGAGTAAATATTGTAAATGTGATACCTAAGAATATTGATTCATCTAAAATAGAGCAAATGAAAATTTATAATTCTGAAGTTATAATTGATGGTGATTATATAGATAGTGCTATTGATGAGGCAAAGATAATTTCAAACAATAGAGATGCTTATACACCGATTCCTACTGATAATATATTAACTATTGAAGGCCAAAAGACAATAGCGTTTGAAATTGCTCTATATT
>Ga0207433_10013941_pt1 | contig 11725 bp, 13 predicted proteins | sample YelNatPaOPGAMG01_FD_187559 | JGI IMG/M metagenome (GOLD analysis project Ga0207433, IMG submission 187559) | Hot spring thermophilic microbial communities from Obsidian Pool, Yellowstone National Park, USA - OP-RAMG-01 (SPAdes) (version 3) | ecosystem: Environmental > Aquatic > Thermal springs...
TAATTTTTTGGATATTTAAGGGTACAACAACATTATAAAAATTAGTTAGTTTTAAAAAATCCTGCAAAGGCTTTGATTTATGTGGTGGGCTGTCCCGGGATCGAACCGGGGACCTACTGATTAAGAGCCTTAAAGCCTGCCTTATAACTTGTTGATATTATTATAAATTTTTATTAGATTTTGAATAAGGTGACAAATAGGTGACAAACTTTTAGATAATGTTTTCTTTCTTGGCTGCCTATTAATCCTTTTAGGCGTTTTTATTCATATTCTTTAGCTGAAAAAGATATACTTTTTCAATGCACGCGAAAAAATATATCGCCGAACGATGTAATTTTTTCGTTGCTCATTTTTAATCTTAGTGATAAACTTTTCATCATAAGCCATCTTTTGGGTTATTGTTGATATTTGTCTGACACCTATATTATACAATAACTTGAGGGTGGTTTTCAAGTTTCTAACGGTGATTTAAAGTATAATATATAAAACAAATGGTATAATAGGTGGGATGTAATATGTTTGATATAGAAATTCCAATTCCAAAGTTTATGTCAGAATTAAAGAGTTTTCCGACTTGGATTCTTGACGGATTTGCAATTACACTCTGGATAGCTTTTTTTATAGTTCTTTTTACCCCGGGATTCAAAAGTATTAGGATTGAATCTTTAAGTAATGTAAGTATTCGGTTCTTATTTTTGATTTCAGCAATATTATTTACAATTTTTGCTGTTTTAATACATATGGAAGTTGCAAAAACACGCCGAGTGTTGCGATTTATCCCAATAACACAACAAGGCTCATTTTGGGCAATATCCAAACAGACCGATAATAGCTTCACTTCGCAAATTAGTACTACTATTCAGGCATCTAATAATTCAGACTACCCTCTTCAAATTATAAAAGTGCGACTTATAAAGCCAAAGAATGTAGAATTTATACTTCCCCCCGATCACTCGCTTCCGTCTGACGGAAGCCCTTATTACAGCTCTGAACATCCTGTGCCGCCGCAAGGAACGGTTCCTGTCGATATATTCCTTATAACACGAGGCAAGCTTGCCGCACAAGGGCAGCCTATTCGAATCACGATTGGAATTACAGACCAGCATGGCGAAGAATATAAAATTAAAAACATCATAATTAAATTTAAATCTGCTGATAATTCGGAAAAAGCTATTCCCGCTTCCTAGACTGTCTAAGTCGTAACCTGATAATTTCCCTAAAAATTAGTTTAAGAAGAAGGTTCCTACAAAAACGTAATTAAAAGCCTAAAACGACGGAATAAAAGTGCGCCGTTCAAGCGAAGTAAAAATACATTAGTAATTTATATTAAATCAGTGTTCGATTAGGAACGGGAACATCGTTAGGTTGAAAACGGAAAAGGTGTTCGGTTAGGAACGGAATGGGTGTCCAATAATTTTCGGAATAAGTGTCCAGTTATGAACGGAATATGCAGTCATCGTTAAGCAAATGTTTTTTAAAAATCTTATCTGCTATAGACCATATATCGTTACGCAGAGTTTCCTCAGCAATAGATTCATATCTTTCTACGTCTATTCCGTTTCCGCTCACATAAGTAGCTACGGTGTTGCCAGTGCATTCTTCTAAAAAATCTCCTACGGTTTCATAATCGTTTGGATTAAAATGCTCATTGGTTTTTTGCGGATATGTAGATACATCGTATCCCGTATCAATATCATACGTATCGTATTTATATTCACAATAAAAACTGTCTGCCAAAACATTAAAAACCGATTCAACAAGCTCACCGCTATCAAGCTCATCTTTTACGGCTTTTAATATTTCTTTTATAATTATTTCTTTGCGCTTATCCGTCATAATTATCAATACATATATATTTTAATATTATTCAAATTCTATTTTCGGCAAATTGTTAATTATTTCTACGCTCTGGACGCTTACATTAATCACTTTTTTAAGCAAATTCACAATGTATTTATAATCGCCTGTTTCCCCTAAATAATCGTTAGGGTCGTTCTTAATTTTACTGTCTTTATGAATAGATACCTCATATCTGTCAATTATCCACTCAACAGCTGATTTACCATCTATCAATTCAATTAATATTAATTATTTTATAATAATTGATTATTAAATTCTTCCTAAAAACCCTTTGATATTTAAGTTATTAAATAATTGCAGCCCAATTAATTTATAATCTTTATTCTCACTTTAGCATCTCCTTGTTATAAAACGAGGCGTCAGGGCTGTGATTCAATTATAGCAATTTCCTCTATATTTTGTAATATCAAAATTATAGGTTCTTCACCTTCAAAAAAAGGTTTTGATGGTTTAAGAATTTGTTTTATCTTCATTATTTTATTTCCAAATTTTAAATTTCTAAAACCTTCATAAGATTTATTAGTTACTACTCCATAAGGAAAAATAAAAGATAAAACACCATTTTGATTTAATAAATTTTCTACTACTCTATATGCTATTAATGCACTAATATTTAAGTCTACTCCACCATAGTTAGTATCTTGCGAAAAAACACCTTCGATCCGTAAGCTACTTTTGATTTTGTATTTATAATCTGCGGGCAAAACAGACCATCTTACCCATGGAGGGTTACCTATTATTAAATCAAAATTGCTAATTGCAAAAGGTTTTAAATAATTCATGAAAATAAACAGCCATATTGAATTCAAATTTTCTTTTTGGTATTTTATTATTGTTCCAATAAGATTATTTATCTTATCTTTTAACAAATTGCTTAAACTGCTATTTATTGTTTTTTCTATTTCTCCAACCATAAAAGCTAATATTTTTTCTTTTTTTGTATTGTTTACAATCATAATTTCTACTTTTTGTAAAGTGGTTATAAAATTTTTATTTTTTACAAAATCTAAAGGAAAAATAATTTCGGGAAAATCAATTTCTATATTGGTAGGGAAATAGTATTTATATAAAATACATTTTATGTTATCTATTTTTTTAATAGTAGGTATATATGATGAATCCCCTAAATAAACGGGAATTTCTAAATCTGTAGGTATTTTACCTATTTTTATTAATAATGGATAAGTTGCAAGAATATAGTTGAATTTAGACATAATCACGGCTATTGGGTTTAGATCTATACCTATAACTTCATCAAAAACTTGTTTTATACGGTTTAAACGTATTTTATCTTTTATTATTGATAACAAAAATGTTCCGCTTCCACAAGTTGGATCAACAGCTTTATAACAAACCTTGTCATTAAGAAAATTTTTAGATTTACTTAATATATAATCAGCTATATTTTGAGGAGTATAATATTCTCCAAAAGAATGTCTTATTTCTCTAGGCATAAAGTTTTCATAAAGACGTTGAATTACATCTTTTAATTTGTCTATATCACTTACTTCAATGTATCTATACTGAACGGCTCTGTTTTTAAGAGATGTTAATAATATATATGCATTGTCATTAAAATCTACATCAAGATACCACGAAAAAAAATCATATTGGCACATGTTGGCAATTCCTAAATTTATATAATTTTCACCGGACTCCAGATTTTTAAAAAACTTTTTTAAAGATGTTATATCAGGTGTATGTTTTACTTTTTGATTAGTTAAGCGCGATACGAAACTGTAAATTAATAATTTTGTTATCAGCGAAATAATTGTATGAATTACAAAAACAGCTTGATACTCGTTATTTTCGTTTATCTCTGTATTAAAAATACATTCCAATGCTTGTCTTCTTTGTTCCACGTATTCAAAGTTTGTTAATTCAGATAATTTAAACAATTTCAACCATTCTGAATAAAACATTTTTGATTTTTTACTTAAATTATCTTTTAAGAAAATTTCTAAAAATTCGATTAGCAGTTCTTTAATAAGCTTATTTTTTTTAACATACCCAAAATCCATTAAAATACTTATTTCACTGATAAATTTTTTTCTTTCTTCTTTTATTATTAAGGAGAATAAAAAATCAAAGTTTTCAAAAGAAAATTCATTACTGTCTCTTTCTATTTCTGTGATTTCGCCATTTTCAGATAGTTCAAAAAAATAAATTTCTTTTAGATTAGTAAGGACGCCATAAGGAAATAAATTTCCCAACATATAACCAAACAACTGTTTTGAATACTTATTTTTTAAATTAGAATCGTCAAATCTTTTTGTTTCTATAGCTATATCTCTTATAGAAATATCCACTCTATTTTCTTCAGAGTAAATTGGTATTTCAATTTCAATTTCTTTTAAAATATCCTCAACTTCTTTTCTTAGAAGATGCCTTACTTCTTCTTCTGCTCTACCTTTTATGTTACTATATTGCTTTATAATTTTGTTATAGTGTTTTTCAACAACAATATTATTATAATCATTCACAATCTTTCTCCTTATATTGGTATTTTGGTATATTAAAAGGCAATCTAGTTCCTATACTTCTTGCATCAAAAATTTTGCTAACAATCTTTTTTATTTTTTTGTCTTTTAACTTATTAATTAAATATTCTGCTTCTTCTATAGATTCTACTCTTACATAAGATATGTGGTTATCAAATATAGGATTTTTATCTTCACCCCAATGTGTCTTTATTGTGCCAACCATACAGGGAGAAAGTTTCGTATTATCTCTTACAGCAACAAAAAGTTTTGAATAAGTATATTCTCCAACTCTAATTGCTCCGTAAAATTCATTAGTATTTTGGATTCTTTTGTTGTATTGACTTTGTTGTGTTAACGATTCTCTTATAGAAAATATATAATTATAAAGATTTGGCGACGATTTTTTTAATTTATCTTGAGAAACAGGTTGCTTTTCTCCATATTCGTAAGGAAAAATTATGTAGTTTTCACTCCACTTCAATCCATCATTTTTCAAATCAGGTCCTAATACTAATGGGTATATATATTTTAGATCTTCCATGTTTAAGATTAAAGTAGAGTACTCTTCTGCTTTAAGTCTATTTTTTACTTTTTTGTATCTATAAAATATGTATTTTTCATTGTACATTTCTTTGAATTTTAAACGGTAATATTCTCCTTTATAACCAACTCCTTTTCGGAATTTATATTCCATTTTGCCAATTAGCTTTTCTAAATCATCAATAGAAATATCTTCTAAAATCACAATAGGATTGTTTGTCTCATAAAATATATGTGCGCCTTTTATTTCTGTTTCATTAATAGATTTATCATCTTTTATATTAAAAATTGTAACAGGGAATATACTTTCTATCTCTACGCTCATTTTAACCTCCAAAGTTGTTTTTCTATAACTTCATCTTTATCTTTTTCATATTCATTGGGATTTTTTAATTCGATATATAAAAAAACATTACCTTTTTCGTCTTTTACGATAATATCTATTCTTGGCTTATTTTTCTTTGGTGTTCCAATATCGTATTCTTTTTCAATCTCGATATTTTCAAGTTTATAGCCAAGTTCGTTTGCAAGTTTAGCAAGAATAAATGCTCTTACTATCTCTTCCGGTTTGAATTTTGTAATATTCCAACCCTTTATTTTGTCGGAATATTTCACCTTATTATTCTCAAAATCGTAAACCTCTACAGCTATTATTTTTTGCTTATCTAAATATTCTTTAACAATATTTAAATTCATACTAACCTCTTTATTGGTTAATTATATTATTTATTCTGAAAATCTCATCATCGCCTCTAACTTTATCCCATTAAGCACATATACATAGACCACATTGCTGTTATACGCTTGCGCCTTGCCGATTATCCTGTATCCGTAATAATTTGCGCTTGCTTTGCCGTATTGTCTGGCTTCCGCTACAACTTTATTTATAACAGGTTTAATGCCGTTTGGCAAGTTCTCCCAGCCCGCCATATTGGTATTTTGAACCTGCGCAATATTGCCGCCGCATATCTTATAATTTTCTATCGCCCAATACACCGGCTTTGGAAAGCCTTCGGTTTGCCTTATTATGCTTATTAGCTTACATCCGGACATAGTCGTAGTTATGGGTATGGCATTATAGGTATAGGCTCCTTGTGTGTAAATATAAGGACGGCCGGAATTATAAACCCGCATTGCAAGTTTATTAAAGTTAGAATCGGATTTATTATAGGGAACGTTGAAAATGCCGAAAGCGTAAATTGTATTTGCTGAAAAAAGAATAAAAATAAAAGCTAATAATATTTTTTTCATAATGTTATACTTTTTATGCTTTATTTTATTATTTTTCGTTTATCCAGCTTGAAATATTAAGCTTTAATCACACTGTTATTGGTTTTCTATTGCTTTAATAAATATACCGTTTAAACGCTCTATAATGCGTTTTATTGCTCTTCTTTTGATTTATTGTATAATTCCCGGAATCCAAGATATATAATTAATAAACTGAATTCCGACATAATATCGACAAGGGCTGTCGTACTTCCTCCGTCAAATGCTCCAAAACCCCAAACGAAAGAAAGGCTTGTGATAGCAAGTAATATTCCGTCTATAATCATTAAATAAGCTATAATATTAAGAACAATCCTTAATTTTTTCATAAATTCTTCCTCAAAACTTTTTTATCCGCACCTCATTCATTTATTTTTTATTTTTAATTTTATTTACCATAGAAAGACAATCCTGCATACCTGAAGCATCTCCGCTTATTTTAAACATATCGTAAGCTTTACTATAATATAAAAGAGCTTTTTTATTATCTCCTTCATTCCTGTAAAGACTGCCAAGATGCTTGTATCCTGTTCCAATCCACTCTTTATTGCCAATTTTTTTCTCCATTGAAATACCTTTAAGAATGTATCTTTTGGCTGCAGGATAGTTTTTTACATATATATAACTGGCTCCGAGATTTAAATAATCTTGCGCCGCTCCGTAATAATAGCCTATGCTTTCGTTTAAATTCAAGGCTTTTTTTGCGTATTTTATAGATTCGGCGTAATTGTTCATGTCAAAATAAACCGCTCCTATATTATTGTAAACTATAGCCTTTCTTTTTTTGGTTCTGCTTAATGCTAATGATTTTTTATCGTAATTAAGGGCTTTTTTGTAATTGGATTCTTTAAGGTATATCAAAGCTATGTTATTAATATCGTTTGATTCAATACTTATATTATTAAGTTCTCTTGTAAGTTTTAACGACCTAAAATCATACATCAGGGCGTCTTTTTCGTTTCCGACTGAATCAAATGTTTCCCCTATCCAATTATAGACAATCCCTAATCTGTTTTTGTCGTTTGCAAGCGGAATAGCATGTTTAAAATCATAAATAGCGGGGTTGTATAAACCGAGACGCTCATCGGCTATCCCGAGACATAAATGCGCAAAAAAACTTTGAGGATGATTGTTTACCGCTCTTATTCCCCAGACCCTTGCCGATTTATACGACTGGGCGCTTATGTGGTCAATACACTGATTGACAGAGTAAGGCGTGGCGTAAGATTTGACGGCTAAAGTTAATAAAAACAATAACGAAAATGACAGAGTTTTTTTAAACATAGATGATTCTCCTTATCTAAGTTTTATTCAAGTTTTATTAAAACGCCGAACTTTCTTTTTGGAAATGTTCTTATTTCGTATAAACATTTAACCCTACTTTAACTTCTTCTTTGCCGGGCACGGATACATTGCCTTCAGTAGAAGCGATAATGGTTGACTTGCCGCTGCCGGATTTGCCGAATGTCTTGGAAAGGTCAACTTTAATCGTTAAAATATCGCCGGCAACGTTCATTTCAATGTTTTTCATTTAGCAGCCTCAAATTTATTTTATAATAACTTTTTTGTTATAGAGAAGCAATGTTTTTTCTTTAATACTTGTATAATATACATATTATAATTTAATATATACCTTAACTCACCGTTAGAAACTTCACAATTAAACCATAAATAGTTTTTATCGTTTTTTTATTATCTTTATGGATTAATTATAGATTAGTTTTAATTTTTAGCAATAATCCGACATTATTTCCGTTTTTTTTCGCATTATAACAGAGATTTTTTATACCAAAATACGCAATATCCTTAAAATTTCACTAAAATTACATAAAAAAATATGTTTACTTTTAATAATTGAATATCTATAATACTTAAAGAAACTAAGATAACAAGCTTTTTAATTGAAAAAGAATTACAAATTAGGAGTTATAAGGAGGTTTAGATATGAAAAAGCCAATCAAGCGTAGGAGTTTTTTAAAGTATTTATTATCTATTGGAGTTTTTGCTGTCGCCTCAATTATGGGAATTAAATTTAAAAAAGATGAAGGCTTCCCTTTAGGAAAAATTAAAACCCTGCGGATGGGCGTCCCAGAAGCACTAGGGCAGTGTGGCATGGGACTGAATTGTGCTGGCGGTGGAGGGCAGTGTGGCATGGGACTGAATTGTGCTGGCGGTGGAGGGCGGTGTGGCATGGGACTCGGTTGTGCTGGCGGTGGAGGGCAGTGTGGCATGGGACTCGGTTGTGCTGGCGGTGGAGGGCAGTGTGGCATGGGACTGAATTGTGCTGGCGGTGGAGGGCAGTGTGGCATGGGACTGAATTGTGCTGGCGGTAGAGATTAAAAACTAAGATTTAGATATGATGATAGATAATTCCGACGATTTATTAAACTGCAAATTTAAATTGCCAAAAAATATTGTTGTAAAAAGAAAGGGTAATAGATGCCTTTTGTTGCGTCCTGACTTGCCTATTTGGATAGCTACAAATTCTAATGGGATTGCGGCTCTAAAATTATGTGATGGTAAAAGAACATTACAAGATATTATCCAGATTTCATCGATGGAACTCCAACGGGATACGACAGATGAAATTAAAACTTTTTTTAAGAAAATTACTTCAAATGTAAAGAATATTTTTTCGCCTACAGATTATTCTTGTGCGTATAATCCTTATAAACTTCATATAGTTCACCTGAGTATGACAAATAAGTGTAATTTAAAATGCACTTATTGTTACGCGGATGGACTATATGATTCAGGAAATGAATTAATATTGAAAGAATATTTGAATCTTATTGACTCTGTAAATAAAATAAGCAGTAAAGTTGATATAGTATTAACAGGGGGGGAACCTTTACTATCACCATATTCACTTGATGTTGCTAAATATGCAAAAAATAAAGGCAACAATGTTCATCTTCTTACTAATGGCTTGCTAATTAACAACCAAAATGTAAAACAAATCGCAGAATCTTTTGATCTGATTAAAATAAGTGTCGATGGTAGTACTCCTGAAATTAACGATTTTCATAGGGGAGCAAGCACATTTGATAAAGTAATGAGTTCAATAGAGTTACTTATTAATAATAATGCCCCGCTCCGGATATCAATGACTGTAACTAAAAAAAACATAAATGATATAGAAGCAATGGCTAAAAAATTTGGTTCATTGTTGTCATTTGCACCATTATTTAAAGCGGGGAGAGTGAGAAAAATAAATAATCTATATATTACTGGAAAAGAATATTACGATGCTCTCTCGTCAGCCGCTAATACCAATCCTTTAAGTTATTTGTGTACCTCGCTAGAATTAGCCAAAGATCAAAGGATTTTTAAATGCGCTATTGGAGACGCTGAAATTAGCATTTCAAATTCTGGAGATGTTTACCCATGTCATCTTCTCCATCTACCACAATTTCTAGCTGGAAATATTAGGAAAAAATCTTTAGAAACTATTTACGACGAATCACCTATTCTTAAATCGTGTAGAGATCTAACTGTTTTAAACATTAAAGGCTGTAAAACTTGCGATGTTAGATTTATTTGCGGCGGGGCTTGTAGAGCCAGAGCTTTTTACGAAAAAAATAAAATAAATGTTTCCGATGATTTTTGTGAATACGAAAAACTAGCTTTTATAAATGGTCTTTTTGAATTATACGAATTCTAAATAAGGTACTTCCCAATGTTCGGACTAAAATTTAGTACTTTTAATGTGCGATAGCCTTGTTTAATTAAGTATTTGTTTAATAATATTAACTTTTGAAATTATCTTAATATTTAGTCTTAAAATGACTTAATAAAATAGCTTTTACATTAAATCATTGCCTTTTATTTTTGTAAATAAAAAATCTTTTAACCGCCGCCGTAATAAAGTTGGTCAAGGTTAATCGATAGTTTTTTCAATAACGGGTTTATGTTGTTGAAAAAACTGTTGATTAACCGGTCAGGTAAATTTAGATTTATCAAAGCGTAAGCGTTAGGCTGAAAGCCTGTTGATAAATCGTTAAAATTTACCTGTGAGCAACTTTACTTATCAAAATGCACCTCATATGGCGTTTTATACCCTAACGACTGATGCGGTCTTTCATTATTCTAAAATCTGAAATATTCCTATATGTTGTCGTATGCTTCTTTTAAAGACCAATATGTATTTTGCAAACAGTTTTTCCCCGAAAATGCAAACGAAATTCCGCACTTTTGCAATGGGCTTTCCTCAAAATAGCAATTGAAAATAATTGCATAATTTTTTATTATTGTAATGATGACTCAATTTCTCCACAACATCAAGTTTTTAGGATTTATTCGCTGCCATACTTCTGCTCATCAATTTACAAGTGAGCTTCATATGGTAGGCTCTCCTATTATGCAAAAGACATATTTTAAAATCGGTGCTTACACAAGAATATGAAAACGGCGCTTTGGGGCGAAGTAATCCTGTTGCTTCTGCAAAATGCTTTCCCTCAGTTAATCAAACAAAAAACAAACTAACAAACGAACTAACAAACGAACAAAATGCTTTAATATTATTACAGTATGCGGCAATTTTAAAAGTTTGAAGTCAGGCGCACTAAAAAATACGCCGATAATTTATATTAAATTAGTGCTCGGTTAGGGATGGAATATGCATAGAATTTTTTTAAACATAGGCGGTTACTCCTTATTTAAGTGTCATTCAAGTTTTATTAAAACGCCGAACTTTCTTTTTGGAAATGTTCTTATTTCGTATAAACATTTAACCCTATTTTAACTTCTTCTTTGCCGGGCACGGATACATTGCCTTCCGTAGAAGCAATAATGGTTGACTTGCCGCTGCCGGATTTGCCGAATGTCTTGGAAAGGTCAACTTTAATCGTTAAAATATCGCCGTCAACGTTCATTTCAATGTTTTTCATTTAGCAGCCTCAAATTTATTTTATAATAACTTTTATATTGTAGAGAAGCAATGTTTTTTTGTCAGCATGACGAACAAACTCGTAAATTATAATGTGTATTTTTGCACATTGCTTTTTCATCAATATCATTAGAATATATTACAAATTTTGCTTATCTTTTACAATTTTTATTAAGGATAGGGTAACTTAGATGACGAAACGGTATAGTCATTTAGTCTAAGTTGCTTTTAAGAAAAGCCACTGACGATGCGTTGGGAAAGAAATAGCTATTTCCCCGCCATATGATAACCGTATAGCTTGTCCGCAAATTCTTTTAATATAGCGCCTTTTCTTTCCTCTAATTCACGTTTGTAGTCCTCGTCGATTATTGATTTCATACTATCCAAGAACCTTTTTTGCCGCATAACCGCCTTTTCCATTTTTGAAATGGTTTTTTGCTTGCGGATTAAATAAACAAAAAACAGGATTTCCGCCAATAATAAAATAATTTCCGCGATAAACATAATAATACCCCGCTAATTTTAAAATATATCCGATTATATCAAACTAATGTTACGGGATTATGACGGGAATGTTACGAAAGGATTAAATTTATGTTACAAATATGTTACAGTTCGCATTGCGAACGGAATAAACGCAGTATTTTTTTTCTTATATTCGCAATGCGAACGCTACAAAGACAAG
>Ga0207433_10013942_pt1 | contig 11725 bp, 3 predicted proteins | sample YelNatPaOPGAMG01_FD_187559 | JGI IMG/M metagenome (GOLD analysis project Ga0207433, IMG submission 187559) | Hot spring thermophilic microbial communities from Obsidian Pool, Yellowstone National Park, USA - OP-RAMG-01 (SPAdes) (version 3) | ecosystem: Environmental > Aquatic > Thermal springs >...
ATAAAATATGCTAACTAGCAAGCAAGGAGTTTGCCTTAACGAATTTACACGTTAAAAAATGCGTAAAAATTGGCGCTTTATTAGCTAGGACTTTCAAACATAACCAGAGTTAGTTTGAATTTTTTTGTATAGAAAAAAATTGTTTTTACATGAAATGATTCTATTGTTCAAGAGGGGGTGTGTTGAATCTTATGGTCACACCTCTTTTCTATCAGGGTATCAGAACTACATTGGAGGTTTTATCTTTTGACAAAAAAATTCTATTGATTTTAAAATTACTTTTTAGTTAGTGATTTTAACTATATTTTTTATAACATTTCCAAAACATACATCCTGAAAGATGGCACTAGACTGAGCAGCCCGAAAATTAAGTGATCAGAACTCGACAAGAGCTGTCTTGTTCTTTTCACAAAACATATGCCTTCCAAATCGTACAAATCTTACACGAAAGAGGTGGACATGGTGTAGTTAGTCCACATTTGCATGATCTGGTCAGAAAACGCTTCACTCTCAAATGAGAGTTCTGGATTAGTTATTTTAGGTTTTCGATGTTATATTTGTAATATACAGGGTGTATTTTGATTTTTACAACTCAAATACTTCATAAAATGCATGCAGAAGAACGACTTCAAACTAGGTGATCAGAACTCAACAAGAGTTTGTTGATTCTTTTCACCAACAATTGTATACCAAACTTTACAAAATTTTCCTAAAAGTGTAGTTTATTTGCATGGTTTGGTCAGAAAAAATATCTCAGAGAATACTGAGAGTTCTTTGTTTCTCACAATGGACATTAAGGGATTTAAATTGCTTTGTTGACAAAAACATTCAACAGAAAAAAACTGTTTTTCCTTCCTATTTGACAAAATATCAGTATCAGTTAAACTAAACGTAACTTTTTTTGAAAAAAATATTTCGAAAAAATATTTCGTTATTATTTTTAATTTTGGCTTATAAATTTTAAAAGATGTAAAGAATATCCTAAAATAGGTTTTATTCATGCGAATCATTTTCGCTTGACTTTTTAACGTTTTTAGATTTTGATTTCTCTAAATTTTCGATTTTTAGATCGTATATTAATTTTTCAGGTAAGCTATGGTTGTATTTTAATGTTTCTGGATTATAATGTAGTAGTTGTAAGTTTGAAAAATGGGCTTTTATGATATGTTTTGTTTTGATATGTTCTATAAACGCAGTGCTTTCATCACTATTTAAAGACGTGATAATATAAGGTCCTGTAAATTTAGGTTTATAACCTGAACCTTTACCTGTGCTTACTTGCATTTGTCTAGCAAGCACTAGGGCTCCTATTTCAAATTTCTTAAAAATCCTAGTAGAGTTTTTATACGTTCTGTTTTGTTCTGCTTTTAAATCCATTTTCTCTAAAATATTCTTTCTATTATTTTCAGCTTTTTCAAAAAGTTTATCAACGATATCTTTTTCATTTTCTAAAGACCAATCAAACATCAAAATGTCTGACTTTTTCGGTGTATTTGTAGCAAACATTATTTGCTCAGCTGAGTAGCCATAAATTCCTATCGAAGAGTTATGGGTTGAAGTGAGAATCGAAAGATACTCATCCCATTCTTTAATACAATTTTCTTGAAAAAGAAATTTTCTAGCTAACTTTTTAATGTTTTTAATCGAAGTCTCAGCTCTACTGTTACTGTAGGGTGCTGCGACAGAAGTAGGTGTTAATTTAACGTTATGATTGCTCATAAAATTGTAAAATTCACTACTATTGTAAAAACTTATTTGTTCATCTGAACGAATTGTTTGTGGAATACCGAATGGCATAAAAATGTGATTTTTTAATGCTGAAATAATACTTTTAGATGTACTATCGACAATTGGAATACAAATTACAAAACAAGAAAAATCATCTACACATAACAAAATTTGAGAGTAACCTTTCTCAGTTTTTGGCATATTGGGAATTATGTCCATAGACCAAGATACTCTCGGTTTGTTCGGTTTTGGAAGTTTTGAAACAAGATGACCTTTTATCTCGTCATTGTACAATTGACAGATATAACACGTTTTGATAAATTCTCTTAATTTCTTAAAAAGAAAGTTTTGTGGAACAAAGAAATTATTTTTAATTTCTCTAGCGATTCTTGATGCGCTGGAATGTGCACCATATAACGAAAAATGTTTAACATTCAAGATAACTTCAAATAATTTTTCTGGTAAAATAGGTTTTTTAACAGTTGGAGAAACTATTTTAAACAAAACTCCGTGTATCAATTCATAGGGTTTGTTGTCATAACCCTTTTTGTTCGCATCATTTTTGACTTTGATGCAAAAATCATCGTTTTCTTGAGCCTTAATAAAATCTTTTATTGAAACAATGCCATCGTGAATAATATTCACTACATTTTCAATATCTGTATAAGAAATAACATTCTCAAGGTCTGTTATTTCATCCAAATTCTCAAAAATTACATCCGTATCAATGTTTTGAACATTTTTATCGCTTTGTTTTTCAGTTGGTAAAATATTTGGTAAACTTTCATGGTTACTAGCGTTGCTAATATCTTTATTTTGTATACTGTCTATTGTTTCGTTTTGAACATTTTGAACATTTTCAGCCTTTTTCTTTCTACCTCGTTTGTTTTTAGGTTTGTCAGTATTTAAATTTGTTAAATTCTCTTGTGTTTCAACTGTATTTTCAACTATACTTTCTGTATCAATTGAATCTAAATTTTCTGAATCATTGACTAATTTTAAAGAACTTCTTGTGGTTACATTTATGTCCACTTTTTGTCTTTTACTTTTAGAGTCATTGCCCTCTAATTTATTTTGAGTAGTCCGTTTCCTTTTTGGTAAAATAACTCCTGGTCTTTTCATACTTAATTGGGGTAAATTTAACTTTTTATTTACCAAAGTAGCTGGAGTATTTTTGATATAACGATTTCCCTGAATAGCTTTTGACTTTTTAGTAGTCGCTTTTGCTACGACAGTGGGGCTCGAACCCTCTAAAAGGTTCTTTACTTCCTCAGATGTTAATGCCATACCATTTTCGAAACTTAATTTCTTTAAAATTACAAGAGATTCTTTTTCCGTTAACGGTTTATTAGTCATATTTTCCTCTAAAATATCAACAATATCTTTGTGATGTCTTGACAACACATCAGATACAATATTTTCTTCACCTGATACATGGCAAATATCAGCGTTGTATTTGCTTAGTTCTAATGAAAATCTTAATAGGATACCAGAGCTATCTTTAGCTAACTTTAAATAAACTATGCTTTTCGCGTCAACCAGAATTGTTAATTTGTCTGCAAAACGTAAAAAATAATCCATCGTTTTTAAAGTGTATAAAAGTGCTAAAATTTCTTTCTTAAAAATCGAGTAACCTCTTTCAGTTCTCGAGTAAGTTCTAGAAACTGCTGCAATGATTTTCTCATTACCATCCTCATCATATTGATATACTCGACCTCCGCCGCAATTAGTACTACTGTCCGTTTGTACATAAAAGCGCTTATTTGGGTCTGGAAGGTAAAGTTGTGAATTAACACAAACTGCATCTATCAAAGTTCTTAATTTAGTTTCATGAATTTCTGTCCATTTAAATTGTTTTGGATTAACGTTACTTAACTCCATAATTTCTCTACTTAATTCTGCGAATTTAGGAACAAAATTTCTGTAAAATGATAAAGCACAAATTAAACTTTTAGCCTTTTTGGGACTATTAGGTGATGGAAATTTTCTAAACGCTTCAAGCTTAGCCTCAGGAATTGAAATTTTACCTTTTTGGAAAACCATGCCCAAAAATTCGACATGATCTTTTGCTAAACAAATCTTTTTAGGTCTTAATTTCAAACCTGCTTGGACTATTCTTCGCAAGACTTCATCTAAAATTCTTAAATGATGCTCCATAGAGCCGTTAGTTGCTATTAGCAAATCGTCAAAAAATAAAATGCACGAATCAGCCATGTCAGAAAAAACTTTATCTAACAATAATTTCAAGTATAAAGGACTGTTTCGCAAACCTTGTGGGGCTCTTGTGAAACAGAAACGTTGACCATGGACTGAACTATAAAATGCTGTGAGAGGTTGAGATTCCTTATCCAAAGGAATATGAAAAAATGCGTCTGCGAAGTCTAAACTTGTCAAATGTGTTTTTTGATACAAATGTGACAAAATTTCTGGTTTTGACACAGTTGCCATTGGTAACCTTTTTGTATCATAATTCAACAAACGACCATCAAAAAGTAAACGAATACTTTTTCCGTCGCGCTTTTTAATAACTAAAATGTTTGAACAATAATTCGAAGGTTCGTTACATTCACGAATTATTTTGTACTTTTTTAACTGTTCTAAAATATCTCTAACCTTTTCTTTAGCATTAAATGGTATTGGTATAAATTTTTGCATTTTAGGATTCTCGTTTGTAACAGGAATATTCATCTCAATCATGTTCGTGATACCTATGTCGTATTGATGCTGAGCAAATGCATCCCAATTTCTTAAAAATATTTTCTTACTTAAATTTTGATGCTTTTTTGAAAGGTGAGCGATATCAAATTGCTCTAAAAATTCTTCCTCAGTCAACGGCTTATCGTCAACAAGACCAATCTCTGTTATGGAACTTTTATCCTTAATAAAATCAGTAACTGCGGGTTGAAAATAACCATCTTTTTCTAAATTAACTTTTGCTATTTCTTTTTCCTCATCGTTGAAAGCTTTACTTTCTTCGATAAGTTTATCCGCGTCGACCGTTAGCCTATTGCTATCAATGATATTTTCTGTAATATCATAAAGTTGCATTCTATTGATGTCTAACAAATTGCATTGGATGCTAGTATTATCTAAGGGATCTACTTCTGCTATCATTTGATTTTGGTCGAGCAGGATGGGATTGATGCTATTATTTTTAACTGGTAAAACAAATCTAGTTTGGTCTTCTTTCAGAGTAAAAACCGTCTTTAAGAAAGTTAGGTTTTTGATTTTTGACTTTTTGAGGGTAAAAAGAATCGACTCATCTTTTTTCCACTGATAATCAATATTTCTTATATCGATTAATAACGCAGCGGCTTCAAATGGTTCGATTATCGCATTTGAGATTGCATAGCTAGCAAGTGGTAAATATTCTTTAATAACAAGAGGTATACGAACTTTTTTGTGATAAAATTTTTCATTTAGAATTATGTTGTTATTTCTAATTTTTCTAACGTGCTCACTTCCTAGGAAGTCATAGCCTAAAATAAAATCATTTGTTAGTTTTGCTGAAATCATGACATCTAAGTCAACATACGTTTTAGGATCAAAATGTAATCTAACTTTTGTCATCCCCGCGATAGGATCGACATTACCATTACAACTTCGAATGCTAATATCAGATTTGTTAAATTGTTGGCTCGTTTCGCCTTCTTTCAATTTATCAAAAAGTTGTTTTGAAATAGCACTACCTACACAACCTGTATCTATCAGGACTTGTGTCTCAACGTACGTATAGACCTTAGGTTTAATTGTCTTGTTGTTTGATTTATCAAAATTTAATCTAACAGTGCCTTTTAAATAGCATGCTTTTGGAATTATAAGATTTTCGACTAATTTGTTTTCAATATAGTTATCAGAAATTTCAGTTGATTTAAACACTTGATCTTCTTTAATAGTACTTAACGAATTTAAATTCATCGTAACTTTACGTTTATTTTTATCCAACTTTTTAGGAAAATTAACGTTACTTTCAAAACTTGCTACATTAATGGAAACATCATTTGAAATTTGTTTCCTTGCTTTCGACAAACTTTCATATAGCTTTTTAACCTGTTTACGACCTTTACGGCGGTTTTTCACCTTTGTTTGTTTTGGCGAAATTTTCATTTTTATATGATCTATTTTTTGTTTTATTTTATCAATTTTTTCTAATTTTTGATCAATATTTATCACTCTATTGCTCGAACTTTTCCGATTTTCAGAAATGTTTTCTTCAGCAAGGTTTGAAGAAAACTGATCTAGTTTTTCTGATTTTTGTTTTTGTTTTGTCCATTGTTAGTTGGACAATCTGTGACTGGGTGCAAAACTTTGCACTCGACGTTGTCGCACTTGCAGTACTTGACGTCGTTCAAAGTGAATTCAACAACATTCCCGTTTTTGCCGTCATTGCCTCTTTTGAAATTTTGAGGCTGGGAATTTTGAAAAGATTGGTTTTGAAAACGCTTGTGGTAGTTGGGGTCAAAATTATTACCCTTGTAGTTACCACGATAGCCTTGACTTTGGCTTCGATTTCGATAGCCTCCGTCCGAAGAATAGCCACCTCGATTAAAGCTTTGGCTTCTCTGGCGATTGCCACTATTATTTCCATAGCCATTGCCATTGCCATAATTCGAGCGCTTATTGTTATCCCAAGAACTACTTCTGGGGTTTCTTTGATTTGAAAAATCTGGAAATTTACTTTTGTAATTTTTCTGCGAATTAAACGAAGAATTTTGACTTCTTGGTGCGAACGCACTAGAGGTCGAAGAATTTAAACTTTGGGATTGATTGTTTTGATTGTAGTTTGAGGACTTTGGACTGAAAGAATTGTCCGAAGGATAACTTTTATTAAAGTTATCATAGTTGTTCCAAGACTTTTTGTTTGCAGAAAAGTCGAAACCTTGACTTTGGTTCGAGTTTTTATTCTGCGAAGAAGAAAAAGAATTTTTGTGGTAATTTTTGTCTCCACGATTTTCGTAGTTACTATTACTACTTTGGCTTTGTGACTGTTGTCGCTGGTCACGTTGTTGATTTTTGTGAAAATCGCGTCGCCTCTGGCGACCTCTCTCATATCCTCCCCCTGCCTGCTCAGTTCGTTGGTACCTATTACCCTGCGAACTCGAACTAGAGCGCCTATCGCTCTGACTTTGGGCCGAAGATGGGGGTTGGGATTGGGATTGGGTACCTCGATACTCGAGGTCTTCGGAGATGCTTGCTCTTTCGAGCTGATTTTTCGTGTATTGAGACATTTTCTTTTCAGGTCTCGTATCTTTCTGTTTTGACATATCTTTAGCAGAAAGTCTCGAAAAATCACCAGCGTTGACATTCAACGTTTGGATGGCCGCCTCAAGAGATTTAATCTTGTCGGCCAGAGCCTTCTCATCACTCGAAGTGATTTTGGTCTCATAATTGAAATCATGACTTACAGGAACTCCGCTGCAAGCATCTGCAGTGATTCCTACTTCCTGTTGAGGAGTTTCTTGATTGGCATGCTCATACGTATCAATCATATTTAGCATCGCTTTATAATCAAGAATCGCACCGAGATGTAAACATTTCATCTCCTCGTGCTCAATGTATTTTCTTGTATTTTTCGAGATGATTTGTTTCAACACAGATGTCAAAATTTTCTCACAAGAAAATTGCCAACATTCTTTTGGATAGAATGGTTTAACCTTATCTGCCAAAATTTCTGCTCTACTCATAGCACATTCAATCGACTCGTTTGGCCTTCGTTTGAACTTGTTTAGGTCGGCCATGTCATCCAAGATTGTTTTCTTTTTGCAATACAATCTGGTCAAGAAATCGAGGATGTGATCAAGGGACTGTCCTTCACGAGAAAGATCATGGACAATGTTGTGGGCATAGCCCTGCGTCACCATAGCTAAAATATCAATATAACTTTGCTCAGTTAGTTCAGCTGATCTCGTGTAAGAAAGGATATGTCGCCAAGTATCACTGAAGTCTTGGTCTTTGTTCACCTCAGGATTGAACGGCTTGACAGCCGACAAAACGTTTCTGGCCTCCAAAAGTTTATAAGTCGAGGCTGGATAATCGTCAGTCAACTTAACTTTTGGCCTCTCAAGCTTTGTTTTATAAAGCTTAGCCAGATCGTTTGTTTCATCTAGCAAAGTTTGCCTCGACGAAACTTGAGTTTCGATCGATTTTACCTTGTTATGGGCTTTTAACAAGAGTTCATTGAAATGATCACTGTTTGGCCTACCTTCAGCCAGTTGTTTGATCAAAGACAAAATCATCTGCTGCCCTACTGCAGCCTGTTTTTCAGCAGCTGTCTGCTCTCTCATCAAATGAAGTTGTTGCTCCTGTGGAGTCTTTAGTCTCAACTTCTTAGACTGATTTTCTCTGTAAGCTTTTTGAGAAAGTTCAGCCTCTTCATACATCGACTTATATAAGTCGAGTTTCTTTTGGAGTGAAACCGCGTTATTAACATTTTCCGCGTTTTCCAAAACATGAATTCGCGCGATCTGTTTGATCCGCCTTGTTACCCTGTCATCATCAGGTTGTTCTCTCAACTCAGGAAATTGGTCAAGATAGCTTTGAGAATCGAACAAAAATTGTTTCGCGTTTTTGCCGTGCTTTTTCGCGAGCCATTCCGAAAAATAATTTTTCTCGGGATTTAAACCTTCTGGATTTCTTTGGCCTGAAGGATTTCGACGCCTTTGGGAATCACTTCTCCCAAAGCCCGATTTCCTATCATGACTTTTCTCTTTAGGCGAGTAATGTCTGTGCCGGAAGCCCATAGGTGACGTCACGATCGGACGTCTCCTATGACTTGTTGATCTTTGCCGTCTTTGGCTGTGTGAGCGTTTTCGCTCACGACTTTTCGACCTGTCGTTTTTTGACTTTGGTCGCGATTTTGGCCTCTCAAACACACTGTCTGAGCCATCAGACAATGATAACTCTTCTGAAGAAATATAAAATTTCTTTTTGTCACCTTTGTGTTGGTAACGATTTTTGGGCCTTGAACTCACATCACTGTCTGTGAGTAAAGAATCATCCTCGCTATCTGAAGATGAGGGCGACGAAGATGGGAAGTCAGGAGGGATATTTTCTTTATTTTCCCTCTGTTGACTTCTCCAGTCGTGTTTTCTCTGTTGCTCACGAGCAATATCAGAGTCAACATGATTCTTTTTCCAAGAGGAGTAGTGGTCATAACTTCGCCACTCTTTGCTCAAATTTCGAGAATTCGGCCTTCTCGAAAGAATTGTTCGCGACGATCTCGCTGGAATCCCAATCGGCGTCGTTGGCCTACGCCTTAGTTCGACAACCGGTCTTTGGGATCTTGGGACATTTTTGGCGGCCTCAGCCAGCTCATGTCCTCTCAGCTTCAGCTTTAACTTAGCTGCATGTCTTTCAGCGACTTTTCTTTCAATCGTTTCTTTATCAGAAAAATTCGCGTCAAAACTCGAATTTGGTCTTAAAACCGGAGTTGGGGATGGAACGCTATCAGGAAGTTCGTCCCCACGACATACCGAATCAAATTCGTGTAGCTCGTTCGCATCATAGAGCTTACACCAGTGCTGAAAAGACATATCCCATTTGGGCGGAAGAGTTTGAATAAAATCTTGATAAAGTCTTAACCTTTCCTCTTTATAACTTTCTTTTTGAGGAGTTTCTTGTATGACGATTTTCGGTTCTTTGTCCGGATTCAACACAGAAGAATGCCATTTCTCAAAAGTGAGTTGCTTCTCAGAAGAAGTCTTAGCAAGATGCTCTCTGTATAGAGCTGCAACACCCTCAGGTGTATTAACAGGAATCGTACCTAATTTTTCACCCGTTCTACGCAATTCGATCAGGGTGGGACGGAACCTTTCAAACCAACTAATAAAATCTAACTGTTGGTTTTCTTTTGTGACTTCAAGATAAGCTTTATAAAGCTCAGCCTCACGCCTAGTTGCTTTACCAGGAACGCGAGTGTACACTTCATCTTTCCACTGCTCATAACAAATATCTGGATTTCTTTCCGTAAATTTATTAAAACATTTTCTTTGGTGAGACCTATCTCTAATTCTTTGCAAAATCGAAGAATTTTGCTGTCTTAGTGCCGCAGCTGATCTTGCGATCGCTGAAACACTGGGTGTAAACTTTTTTTCGGCCTTAACACTTCCACCTTCTAGAGGCTTTGCATCTGTACTCGCGGAGTAAACCAGGCGACTGGTGCGCGTGTCAGAGACTTCAGGACTCTTGTCTCTAGGCGACTGAGAACTTGGGTTTCGATGACTTTCGGCACCAACAGGTCTTAGCTGTCTCCCCTGATTCTCCCTTTCCCTAAGGCTTGGACGCACTTCAGCCCGTTCAGCGGGTTCCCTTACTAGGCCACTTGCGTAGCTATTCTGGGATCTACCGGTTACTTGCGACCTACTAGGCATCCTAAGCCATGGATGTGGCCGCCTCAAAGTGGAAGGACTAACAATCCGTCTCTGAACCAAGGGCGGACTTTTTGGGATAGCGCCGTACTTTAGAGGATCAATGGTCCTCTCGCGCCTGACAGGAGGGAACCCACCGCTAGCGGTATGGCTTTCAGCTGCATACCTTTGGGTTGTCCTATCAATTTCGTCCTGTAGCGCCCTAAACTGTTCATCAGTGATTGGCGGCAGCATGGGTGACGAGATTGTTCGTCGAAGATTTCCTTGACCGGCATCACTTTCGCCCATGAAATGAATCAAATCAGGAGCGATTATAATGCTACTAATTGTCTCGGAAGGTCTCCTACTACTAGTCTCATCCCAATTTCTCTGGACATGCTCTAGCTGCCTTTCATCTGACCTACCTCTCCGATTTTCCTGGCCTCCAGTCTCGGTTGAAGCAGAACTCGTATATGGTCTACTAGAACCTAACCTGGAATCGTCAGGAGTTTCGTTTGTGTTTCGCACAGTTGAGAGGAACGAACTTTCGGGTTCAGATTCAGAGTCAGTATTATTGTTACTTGATCTATATGAATTCATTTTACCGCACTTAATTTAACAAAAGTTTTGACAAAATTAGTTAGGTTTGCTTAACTTTTATAATTTGCTTTACTAAAAGAAAATCGCACGTATATTTTTACTGGGATTGCTCCGGGTTGATTTGTGATAGCTGTCAAGATTACCTCAAGACAACGTCTAAGAGTAGTCCACGTACACTTCCCCCCGTCAGTACAGTCGACACAAGACACCAGGGCTTTACCGGAGTAAGGTTGCCTGGGCTCTAACTGCACTTAACGAAGTAAGAGTAAAGCTTCCTACAATCCTCTTCTCTAGCCGTAGGCTACCCCGTTTCCTATCAGAAGGCTCTTTTAGCAGACCCACTTGGCCGAAGCGATTGGAGGAATCTGCTAACGTCTGCCTCCGTACTTTGGAGTTTTTCGCGAGAGAGAAGGAAGAACTTACTCCGAAGTTCTTTAACAACCCCAACTCTAAGACGTAACAAAGAGTTGAATAAGTTTTTTATGATCAAACTTGGTCAGGATTATGGAATCCAATTGAATGGACGATCGGTACAAGAACTTTTTTTGATCATAAGCCGTTAAACGAGCAAATAAAAATATACATATCTAGCAGTTATCATGTGGGGCAGATGCCTTATTGCAATATGTTGTCACTACTAAGGAATCGTACGCGAAGCTGCTACGAATCTGTGAGTCTTGTAGCTTGTTTGCTTCGATTACAATCTCTCGGATGTTTTCAACGATTTTAGTGATATGAACTAAGTTGTCAAAATTTTGTGCCTTTAATTCAACTATTTTAGTTTCGTTACAATTTTTACAAAAAATTCCTTTGATAAAAATTCCTATTCTTTGATTAGTTGAATTATCTAAGTTATCTTTTACTTTAGATTGAAATTTTATTTTAAATTTTTCTTGATGCGAGTTATTTTCGTTTTCAACTTGATTTGAATTAACTTTTGCGTGTCTATTCAATGCCTTATTTAATAACTGAATTAAATTCATTTACTAGAAAAAAATTTTTGATAGGAAAAAATTCTAAGTTTTTTTGATTTACTTTTTTTGAAAAAAATT
>Ga0207433_10013949_pt1 | contig 11719 bp, 8 predicted proteins | sample YelNatPaOPGAMG01_FD_187559 | JGI IMG/M metagenome (GOLD analysis project Ga0207433, IMG submission 187559) | Hot spring thermophilic microbial communities from Obsidian Pool, Yellowstone National Park, USA - OP-RAMG-01 (SPAdes) (version 3) | ecosystem: Environmental > Aquatic > Thermal springs >...
TGAAATTATTGTTAGAGATGTTGAAACCAGAGAATGCAGGGAACGAATTGAGCAGATCTATGACCACATTAAAAAAAACATGGGCTTTCCAAACTTTTTTGGAATACAGCGATTTGGTGTATACCGGCCAGTCACACATCTCGTGGGCAGAGAGATTGTGAAAGGAGATTTGAAGACCGCAGTGCAGATGTACATTGCAAATCCAATGGAAGACGAGAATGAGGATACAAAACATGTGCGGGAGTACATTGCTGAAACATCTGATTTTGCAAATGCTGCTAAGATGATGCCTGACTCTATGTTGTTTGAACGAAGTATTGCCCAGAAACTTGCAGAAACGCACGGGGACTATGCAGGTGCACTTCGTGTACTTCCAAAAAATCTCCTGATGATGTTCGTTCACGCCTACCAGTCGTATCTATTTAACAGAATTCTGAGCAGGAGAATAGAGGCATTTGGTGGAAATACACTGGAGATTGGTGACATCGTGCTTCCAATCAAAAATGGCTTTCCAGATGAGAATGAGAACATTCTGGTTAAGCAGGGGAATTACGCCACAATTCATAAAAAATGGTCTGAAGGAAAATGCGTTGTATCTGGTATTGTGTTCGGGGCTCAACCTTTTTTTGCTGAGGATTTACCAGGTGAAATAGAAAGGAAGGTGATAGAGGAGGAAAAACTGAAGCCCGTTGATTTCATTATACCAGATTTACCTGAGGCATCTTCCAAAGGCACCAGAAGAGCACTTTTCGCAGAGGTGAAGAATCTTTCCTGGGAGATTTTGGAAAATCGTGTGAAATTCATGTTTTCTCTGGGCAGAGGTACATATGCTACATCTCTGCTGCGTGAATTCATGAAATCAAAACCAGAAAATTATGGGTAGTTTGTGTCATTACATAGATGTGAGCATTACAACCCAGCCATCCACACCCATACCAAGCGTATCTGCAAGTTCGCCAGCGTAGACAACATAACCGTTGACGGTAACTTGTTTGTTTAAGTAATCATCTGCATGGGTATTTGGAACATACCAAACAAATGGATTACTGCAACCAGCAAAATAAACAATTGAATATCCCATGCCAGTGTCATCAACATCATGGATTATGCCAGATATTGTCACGAAGGTCTGATTTGCAATCTTTCCATGTTCTATTGCTTCCCAGAGTTGTGCAGGACTTGTATACCCAGTTTTCGTTTCTGCATGTGTGGCTACAACAACAGCAACCGCTACAAAAACAACAAAAATTGCAGAAAAAAAGATTATTTTGTCTGGCTTTCCGTTCATTGCCTGCCTCAGATTGCAAACGCAAATCCTAACAGGAACAGACCAACTGCAAGCAGGATACCAAACCGTATTGTATCTGACCAATCTGAACGAAGCAATGCAGCCAGCAACATGAATGCGACAAGAAGTAATGCACCGATATCCGCAAGTACATGCCCTACATCGGTCACCGTCTTCTGTGTCCTGGCATCCTGTGCCTGCATCTTTGCCTGCTCTGAGGAGTTGTATATAGAATAGTCCTTATTTGTTATCTCAGGAGCCACATGTATCATCATTGCGCCCACTGCAAGCATAATCATTCCAAAGAACACAAACAACACCAGGAGTTTGTTTGATACAAACGCTGGAATTTCCTCTCTTTGCTTCTCCATTTGCGGTGGCATGGGTTGCCCATATGCTGGTGCAATGGGTTTTGCTGGTGGCACGGGCTGAATCGGTGGAATTGGCTGTCCATATCCGGGTGGAGGATTTTGTGCTGCCATTTTAATCACCGTGGAGGAGATTACTACCGAGTATTTTAATCTTTCTTAGTTCTGGGATGGCACTGTGGTGGTATCCATTTCTGTCAGATCCCGCTTTATTTTTGCAATCCAGTGTGTGTTACCTATCTGCTCAAACCATTGTAGTACCTCACAAAGCAGTGCTCTATCATTCGTTATTTTTGCATAATCATATAAAATTCTGTAGTAATACCCGTCCTTTTGTCCCCGTTCTTCAAATATATCCAGAGCGTGTCTATAACATTCCATGGCTTTTTCTATCTCATGCTGTAAATTAAGGATTTTCCCCTCAATGCTATATGCAATTGCCTCGTGTATTTTTAAACCATGCTGGATTGCACTGGATTTTCCAGGTTCCAGTGCCTTTATACATGCATCAATCTCCCCGGTCTCAAAATAGGATTTGGCAGAGAAAAGATAGGCAGTAGTTTGAAGAAATGGGAGACCAACCTTTTCGCTAATCGTCAGCGCCTTCTGACAATATTCAATTGCTTTTTCATACTTTCCCATTTCATAATATATTATCCCAAAATTTGTGTATGAGTTCGCAACCCCCTTCACATCACCAATTTTCTCCTGCATGTCCAAGCTTTTTTGATTGTATTCCAGCGCCGTTTCGTAGTCGCCCTTTTCGCAGTATACATGCCCCATATTGTTATATGTGGATGAAATACCCCATAAATCCGCTATTTTCTCTTTCAGTTCTAAACTTTTCTTATAACAACTTAGTGCCAGTTCATACGCACCCCGTTCCGAGTACACAAGACCTATGTTGTTGTATGCAATAGACATTCCGCGCACATCACCTGCCTTTGCACTTGCCCTTAAGCTTTCTTCATGGTACTTTATTGCCTTGTCATAGTCGCCTCTTTCATAATAAACCAGTGCAATATTGTTGGTTGATGATGCAATACCACGCACATCACGAATTCTATTTCTTATCTCTAAACTTCTGAAAAAGTACTCTAACGCTTTATCGTATTCTCCTTTGTTCAAAAAGTTTATTCCAATTCCGTTTACTGCATTTGCAATATCTTTTTCATCTGTAAAAATTTCAAGTGCCTTCTTTCGCAATGCTATTGCCTGTTCATGTTCGCCTTTTCGTTCGTGAATTATTGCTTCTGCAGACCACAATTTCGCAAGTTCTACACCACTTGCCAGCTCAAACCCTGCCTGTATTTCCTCCATTGCTCTGTCGTAATCTCCCTTCTTGATGTATATGTCTGCACATCTGCAATGGGCTCTGGCACGCTCTGTATCTCCGCCGTGTACAATTACATTCTTGAGGTACTCAATTGCTTCCACATACCTGCCCTGCAGTTCAAGCACATCTGCAATCTCATTCCAGACCCTTATTTTTTTGTCTGAGATATGTTCACCCAGTGCTGAAAGTACGGTTTTATATAATTCGACTGCTTCATCGTTTGCAAATCTGTCCCGTGCTTCAGCACCCGCAATCAGTCCATACTCTACAACCTTCTGGTTAATTCCTGTAACATAGAAGTGATGCACCAATTCCTGTAGATTTACGGTTTTTCCATTTTTATAATCTTCTTCCAATATCATTGCAACTTTCTCGTGGTATGCCACTTTTAATTCTTCGGGTAATTCACGATAGAGCACTTCTCTGATTTTGCTATGTTCAAACCTGTATTTGTCTTTTGAGTGACAGACCATCTTGTATTCTCTTTCAATTACTGCCAGCATTTCCAGTACCTGCAACTTAGGTGTCTCCCGTACTTTTGAGAGCAGTTCTGCACTAAAGCTCTCACCAATCACACTTGCCGCATCCAGTATTTTCCTCTCTTCTCTCCCCAATCTTTGAATACGCTGTATAATTACATCATAAACTCGAGAGGGTATCTTTAACGAGCGAATGTCTAAATTCCAGCTTCCATTTTCATATCTCAATATGTTCTCCTGGTATAGATTTATCAATGTTTCGAGCACAAAGAATGCATTCCCCTCAGTTTGCTTATATATTTCTTCCACAAACTCCTGTGAGACATCTGTCCCCAGCATCTTTGACATCAGTAACGCACAGGATTGCACATCAAATCGTTTAAGTTCCAGTTTATCCAGTAAACCTTCACGGTTCATTATTTGCATTGCATTGGCCAGAGGGTGTTGTGTTCCATCTGGCTTTGGAAGGATGTCTTCAATTCTGTATGTGCCGAGTATCAGTATTTTGTTTTTCCTGATGTTTCTTGCAAGGTAATGCAGTAATGCCAGCGATGAGGTGTCTATCCACTGCAGGTCATCGACAAAAATTAACACGGGTGCATTTTCAGATTTGCGTTTAAGTGCACGCAGAATATTCTCAAATATGTTTGTCTGACGGATTTTTGTGTCTGCAGTATATTCAATACCTTCGTACTTTCCATCGGTGATAAGTGCGTTTATTTTCTGTTCAATGGTGCTTATGATATTCTCATCCTTATCCCATTTTTCTTTTGAGGCATAGTTTGTCTCGATTTCTTTAATCAGTTCCTTCATGTCAGATATAAGATATTCGTTTTCTCGACCTGTGGTGATTGCGATGAGATTCAGCGTTTTGCCCGGTACATTTACAATGTTGAATGCTCCATGCGTCAGGACCTCAATGTCATCTGCAATCTCTCCTGATTTGCGTATTTTGCTGATCGAATCAGTTATAAATGTCTTAACAGCGGTGACCATGCCCATGAAGATGTCTGCATCAATCGTTTCCCGCCTCTCACACTTTGCAATCACGATTCCTCCTTCGGTGACTAAATATATGCTTTCCAGTTTTGGTGGTTTTTCTTGCAAAATCAGGTGCTCCAGTTGTGCATCCTTCAAAATCTCCAGCACTGGCATAAATGGCGTAGTGCTTTCTGGCACACACTGTGCCCGAAAACACTGGAAATTTGTTTTAACTGCATGGGCGATGATTTCCTCAGCTAATCTGGTCTTGCCGACACCCGACTCACCACCGATGAAGACGGTTGAACCATTACCCGCAAGCGTGTCCTCTACCTTGTGTTTCAGAATAGCAAATTCTGCGTCTCTCCCAACAAACGGTGGCGGGTAATTCAATTGCATGCTCCAATGATTATGTGCGGGTATTTATGAATTTGCGTCATCTTGATGCTTGCACAACTCAACTAACAAAAACAGGTGCTGAGTGCAACTAACATCTGCGACATCCTCCTGCAAAGACCAGATAAAAAAAAGAAGAGCAGTTATTTGCGTCTGCGAAGGGCGATGACCATCAGCAAACCGAGGGTTATTGCAATCAGTGCGCCCTGCGAGAACTCGAACACGCCGACCTTACCGCTACCAAACGGGTCGTTCTCATGCTGTGCCACAATAACCGATGTTGCGTCCTTGCCCTGCCAGTCAGTCATCGTCACGGTGTAGGTTGTGATGTTGCCATCTGTAAATGGAATGCCAAGCTCAAGCTCGCCACCACTGCATGCAACAGTCAGGGCATTGCTCAGTGTGGTGTCCTCGCTCCACTGTGCACTACCCAGGTCTCGTGATTGCACCTTCTTGCTCAGCACCTCTCCGTTCTTGCCCGTAATCAGAATTGAGTACTCTTTACCTGTCTCACTCACCGTGAAATTGATGTATGCATAGTCGTACGCATCCATTGTTTCAATTGCAGGGCCTGTGCCATTGCCAGTCACCGCAACACCCCTGTACATCTGTGTCAATCCAGCCAGGATTGTGTCACCGTTCACCTTCGCATAGAAGTACGCTGCTGCGGTATCATTTGCATGCTTTGTGCAATTTATGTCGAGGTTTGGATTAACTGGCAGGTTTGCAGGCGTTGCTACATCATCGTTTGGGTCCCATGATGCGGGTATGTTTGTCCAGTCACCAAATGCACCATCTATGATGATGCCATGCGGTTCTCCCACATACACCGTTCTCGAACTTCCATCAATCTTTACGGTGCCGTCTGCAACCGCAGATACAATCTCCACACCTACTGAGTTGTTTGCCACACCACTCACATTAGCCACAACCCTATACATGGCATCCGCATTTTTTGTGATTGTCCTTCCCATGCTTACGCTCGCACTGTTCGAGCCAGCTGCAATCTCAGTGCTACCGACCTCAGCACCACTTTCATCCACTACCTTCACACTTAATGCTCCATCGTATGCACCCGTGCGCTTTATGTTGATGCTGGTGAGCACGGTATCCCTGCCGTATGCACGCACATTGAATGTGAGCAATTGAGCGTCCGTGCCTGGCTCGATGATTTCAGATGCGATACCTGTCTGGGTCACGGATACGCCATGCATGCGCTTATCCATGGGAATCATGCTTCTGCCCATGCTCCCATCCGCACGCTGGATGAGAATGTACATTACTGGCTCTGTGTTCCCGATGTCCGCCTTCTTTATCCTGCCTTCCAGTGTGTCAATATTTGCCTTTGCCTCAATTGAGCCCTTCGGTGTCCAATTCCAGTCAAATCCTGTGCCTGCATACTCTGAAAGTGAACTTGAAACCACATTACCATCACTGCCAGATACCTCAATCTTGTACTTTGCCTGAATGCCATCTATGACATATCCGGCAACACCCATGTCCAGGAATAGCACCACATTGTCCCTGTAATTGCCCTTGCTCTCAAACACACCATGCGGGCTCTGCACCTGCACATAGAAATACACATACTTATCATCCATGTCCATTGCGTACTTTGTGATGGGCACTGACATCCCGGTCGGGACCTGCTCAACCGGTGTGATTGCTCCCCAGTCATCGATGTTTCCGTCAATTTTCCGCGTTTCTGCCGGTCCCATGAGAATCATGATGGGTGGAATCAAAAGCAGGAGAAACACAAGTATTGCCAGTCCTGCCTTCATGTTCGTGCCATTTGTGCCCCTGTTTCGACCGTTAACATGTTTGTTGTTTCCATTTGTCATTCCTGAGCCATTTGTGAGCCCATTGACAGCGCCTACACGCCCGTTGACGCTGCGCCCATTTCTATTTTTCGCAACCATTCCATTTTGTGTCAAGATACCTACGCCCATATTTTTTCCTCCTTGGGATTGTATATGCATAGGACAGTGATATATAAAACTACCTCTAACTTATAAATGCCAACTAGTTCCGCGCCTACTTGTTCTAGAAAAATATATATCACGCACATTTATTGCGTATTATGGAACTCAAATTGCTGAGAAGGAGCCTGCAAGAGGCAAAAATTACGAAGTTCGGAGAATACAACTACTTTGTAAATCCATTCACAGATGGTGTGCCCAGATTGCCACCCGAGCTCCTGGAGGAGGTGTGCAGCGCTATAGTTGAGATTGCGGACATGAATTGCGATGTAATTGCCACGCCAGAGGCAATGGGAATACACATAACTACTGCGGTCTCGCTCCGAACGAGGAAGCCATTTGTGGTAATCAGAAAGAAGAAATACGGACTGGAAGGCGAGGGTTCGCTCACGCAGATTACTGGATATTCAAAATCAAACATGTACATCAACGACATACATCCTGGCGACAGGGTACTGCTTCTTGACAATGTAATAAGCACGGGTTCAACACTCAGTGCAATAATAAAGGCGATTCGCTCGATGGGAGGAATTATTACAGACGCAGTTGTGGTGGTTGATAAGGGCGAGGGGAAGAAGAAGGTAGAGCGTGAGTGTGGAGTAAAGGTAAAAACGCTGGTCAGAGTTGAAATAAAGGATGGCAGGGTAATTGTAGTTTAGGAAATCAGTTCATAAAGGCGCCTGTACGGGAGCACCGTTTTTTTTCTGCCCATTATCTCAACTTCAATTTTGTTCTGCTCATAAGATATTGCATGCCTGAGATTTTCCTGCGTTAAAATTTTATCCAGTTCCTCGATGTACGCAGAGATATTCCGAAGCAGTTCGTCATAAACCTCACGCATACCCTTGCTTATTTGATACCGCACATCTTTTTCCACGCATCCATCTCTCACAAGCAATTGCATCGTATTCCTCAATCCATGTTTTTCTCTTCCCGTGTAAAACGCAATCTCATCAAGTGTGGGCTTTGTCCTGCACAGATACAGAATTTTGTAAATCTTATCGTTTTCAAAGTGCGAGAACATTGTTAGATACCTTTCATGTGCACCTGAAATATAAACGCCACCGCCAGGATGTGTATGTACATAATCCAGTTGAGAAATCCGCCTGTGCAAACTACTCTTTGACATTGCGCAGAGCAATGCCAGTGTCCTGAGCCGGATGCATGGACGCTCGAAAATGCAGAGCACTGCCTCCTGCATCCTTGCACCTGCAAGATGCGTGGATTCATAAAAATTTTTTTGCGGCATTTTCAGCCATCTCCGCAATTTCTGAGCATCGATTAAAGCGCCCATGTTCTACCTTGATTTCTCCGTTCACAAGTACATAATCAATTGCTGCGGGATTTGCAGAATAAACAATGTTAGAAACAATGTTTTTTTCAGTCGTGGGGACAAGACACGGAGCGCTGAGGTTGAAGAGAACGATGTCTGCCTTCTTACCCACCTCAATTGACCCTATTTCCTTTTCCATACCAATTGCCCGTGCACCATTGATTGTCATCATATCCAGCAGTTGCTGAGCGGTCATTGCCGAGGCGTTTTCAAGGAACAATTTATGGAGCAAGCCAGCTACATGGACTTCCCTGAGAAAATTGAGTGCGTTGTTTGACGCATTGCTGTCTGTTCCAAGACCCACATTTATACCCGCATCAAGCATTTCTGGCACGGGGGCAATACCTGATGCAAGTTTCATGTTGGATACTGGGCAATGTCCCACTGAAACCCTGTTTCTTGCCAGCGCTTTTATTTCATTTCGTTTAAGGTAACAGCAATGTACTGCAATCTGATGCTCTCCTAAAAATCCAATCTTGTCCAAAAACTCACATGGACGCAAATGCCTTGCATTCATAAATTCATAAACTTCCCGCTTCGTCTCCGCAAGATGGTATGTACAGATTGTTCCGTACTTCTCAGAGATTTCCTTTGCCTTCAGCCATGTATCTTCATCAGCCACATAAACACCCTGTACTGCTACACCTGGCTTTACAAACTTGCTTGTTCTGTACTTCATGATGAAATTCTCTGCATTTTTCAATGGACTGCCTTTTTGTGTGGTAAACTTCTCATCGAGCACACACCACGCAAGATGTGCACGCATTCCAAGTGCTTCTGCTGCCTCCGCAATTATATCTTCCCCGTAGTAGAAATCCACAAATGTGGTTATGCCTGAGCCCAGCATTTCAACCATTCCGAGCATCGCGCCCGCATAGATATCTTCCCGTGTACGCTGTGCATCCACTTTAAATGTGCCCTCTAGAAATTTGTCCAGTGAGACATCGTCTACCATGCCCCTGAGCAAGCTCATTGCTACATGCGCATGCAGGTTTACGAAACCGGGAACTGCAGCATATTTTCCAGAAATAACGGTATCTCCGGAGAGCGTTTTCTCAGAAATTTCTTTGATGCGTCCGTCTTCTACGAGAATATTCCCTTTCTTTATCTCTCGGTCTGCATTCTGGGTTACAATCATTACATTCTCAATCACAATTGACATGAAGTGCAGAAAGGAAAGAGGGTATATAAGGGATTGGCAACATGATGGCATGGCTGAGGGACTTCGGTTTGTTGGAGCGCTGTTATATTCGCAAATTTGAAATAAAACGAGCGAATACACCCGCACGGTGATTAATTTGCCTGATAAGAAATTAAGAAATAAAGTTCTAAGCCAGCCGATAGAAATGATAGACCTGGAGAAATCTAAAACTGTACTTGAACTTGTGGAGGCATACAAATCTGCATCAATCCAGGCACGAAACATAGGCACATGCTTCGAAGTGTACGAGAACATGCTGAATGACAGGGACAGACCAACTGTAATTATGGGGTTGAGTGGTGCCCTGATTGCTGGCGGGCTTAGAAAGGTCATCTCAGATATGATAAAGTACGGGATTGTGGATGTAATTGTGTCTACAGGTGCAATTCTATATCAGGACCTCTACCAGGCAATGGGGTACAAACACTATAAAGGTTCGCCAGATATGGATGACACAAAACTCAGGGACCTGTACATTGATAGAATTTACGACACACTGGTTGATGAACTCAAGTTCGAAGAATGTGACCGCTTGATTGGTAAGTTAACTGAGAAACTTGAACCCAGGGACTATTCTAGCAGGGAATTTCTCGAATTCCTCGCAAGCCAGATTAATGATGAGAACTCAATTCTTTATAATGCACGGAAATACGGAGTGCCTGTATTCTCACCCGCAATAAATGATTCATCCATAGGCATTGGACTTACAATATACTATCACAACAACAGAGCGAAGCCACATGCCTACATTCACTCAATCAGAGACAACTATGAACTCACCCAGATTATACTTAAATCAAAGAAAACGGGTGTAATTTACATCGGCGGCGGCGTTCCAAAGAACTGGATAAATGACGCAGAAGTGATGGCGAGTTATGTGTTCAACCCTGACATTCAGGGGCATGCCTACGCATTCCAGATAACCACTGCAACACCTGTGGATGGAGGACTAAGCGGAAGTACACTCCATGAAGCCCAGTCCTGGGGGAAAATCTCTAAGAAAGCTACAAAGGCAACTGCATATGTAGAGACCACGGTTGCACTTCCACTGATTGTTGGTGCAGTGATACAGAAGGGTATATGGAAAGGACGAAAGCGCCTGAGATTTGTGTGGAACAAGGACATACTAGAAAAAATAGAGGCGATTTGAAAATTTGAAAACCAACTTTTTTATGTAAGAATGCAATTAAGGTATTAATGGTGCTTAGAACGGTTTGTCCCAGGGACTGCTACGACACATGCCTGATGGATGTGGTGCTTGAGGAGGGAAAGATAACACATGTGAAAGGCACTGCAGTACATCCATTCACCTCTGGTTTTCTCTGCCCGAAGGGATATTCATATCCCGCCTATCAACATGCAGGTGAACGGTTGCGGTATCCCATGAGACGCACGGGCAAAAAGGGCTCTGGCCAGTTTGAAAGGATTACATGGGATGAGGCACTTCAGATAATCACACAAAAAATCAATGAAATTTCAAGTGAGTTCTCACCGCAGTCAATTCTTGTGTATGACTATGCAGGGCATCTGGGCTTCATAAGTAGATGGTTCCCGCATCGTGTGTTCAACAAAATGAATGCTTCATTCGTGGATTATACCCTGTGTGATGCTGCAGGTGCACTGGCATTGAATATGCACTTTGGCACTACATGCGGCGTGTCACCATTGAAACTGGAGACGGCGAAACTTATCATTGTCTGGGGTACAAATCTATACTCAACTTCGCTTCACACATACAACAAGATTCTGAAGGCAAAATCAAAGGGTGCGATCGTTGTGGTGATTGACCCCATAAAAACCAGAATGGCAGAGGAGGCGGACATATTCTATCAGATTAAGCCAGGCACAGATGCATTCCTTGCATATGGAATAATTCGATTGCTGATTGACAATAATCTGGTTGATGAAGATTTTATAAAAGAATACACTACTGGCTATGAGGAATTAAGGGCAGTTGCGGGCACCGTCGAGCTCGGACAGATTGAAAGCATTACTGGCATCAAAATAGAGAAACTGAATGACTTTGCGGGCTTGCTCGCATCACTGAAACCCGCAATTTTTGTTCTGGGTTACGGCTTGCAGAGGCGGAGCCTGGGTGGCAACACAATAAGGGCAATTTCCATGCTGCCCGTTATTACTGGCAATATCTCTGCAGACGCAGGAATTATCTACAGCAATGCACCCATGCTCGTGAATTTGGAAAAATTCACACGAAAAAATCTGAGGAAAATTGAGGAACGAATATTTAGTATGGTTGAACTCGGAAAGACACTCACAAACACGCGATTGAATCCACCTGTAAAGATGCTGTTTGTGTACAACTCAAATCCATGTGCCACATTGCCAAATCAAAAGTTA
>Ga0207433_10013953_pt1 | contig 11716 bp, 11 predicted proteins | sample YelNatPaOPGAMG01_FD_187559 | JGI IMG/M metagenome (GOLD analysis project Ga0207433, IMG submission 187559) | Hot spring thermophilic microbial communities from Obsidian Pool, Yellowstone National Park, USA - OP-RAMG-01 (SPAdes) (version 3) | ecosystem: Environmental > Aquatic > Thermal springs...
CTTCTTCGAAAGCTATAACCGGCGCCAATTCGAACAATCCACCGGGATAAGAGCTACATTCGTGCAGGACAACCATACACGCTCTTCGCGTAATGCACTGCATGGGCTGCATTACCAGATCCGGCATCCACAAGGGAAGCTGGTGCGCGTGATATCCGGAGAAATCTATGATGTGGCGGTGGACATCCGACGCAGTTCCCCCGCATTTGGCAAATGGTTAGGCATGAATCTTTCTGCGGAAGACAAAAGGATGCTGTGGATACCTGAAGGGTTTGCCCATGGGTTCGTCGTGCTTTCAGAGTATGCAGAAGTTCTCTATAAGGTCACCGACTATTGGGCCCCCGAGCATGAGCGCTGCATACGTTGGAATGACCCCGACCTTGCAATTGACTGGCCAATTACTAAAGACCCAATGCTGTCGAGCAAGGATCGTGCAGGCGTTTTGTTTCAAGATGCTGAGGTGTTTCCATGAGGGCCATCCTGTTGACCGGAAAGAACGGTCAAATTGGATGGGAGCTACAACGCACTTTGCAGCCCTTGGGCAAGGTGATTGCGGTGGGCAGCGAACAACTCGACCTGAACGAGCCTGACATGATTCGTCGCGTGGTTCGCGAAATTTCACCAGACATCATCGTTAATGCCGCTGCCTACACTGATGTCGATAAAGCAGAAAGCGAGCCCGGGCTGGCTCACGCAATTAACGGGGTGGCGCCGGGTATTCTGGCAGAAGAGGCAAAACGCCTTGATGCTTGGCTGGTGCACTATTCTACCGATTATGTGTTTGACGGCAAGAAGTCAGATGCTTACTTGGAGACTGATGAGCCCAATCCACTTAACGTGTATGGAAGAACTAAGCTGGCGGGGGAGCATGCAATAACCGAAATAGGCGGCAAACATCTCATCCTGCGAACAAGCTGGATATATGGTGCGCGCGGACGGAATTTCCTGCTAACCATGTTGTGCCTGGCCAAAGAACGATCTGAGCTGCGCATTGTTAATGATCAGATTGGTGCGCCGACCTGGAGTCGGATGATTGCAGAAATGACTTCGCAGATATTGGCACAGCTGCATGCTCCGGGAGGCGGGGTAGGGGAGGGGCTATCGGGTATCTATCACTTGACTGCACAGGGCGCGGTGTCTTGGTATGATTTTGCTCAAGCTATCTTTGAACTGGCTGCCGTCGAGCAGAAGCCTAGTTTGGTCAGTATTTCTTCAGCAGAATATCCAGTTGCCGCATGCCGACCTAGCAATTCCAGACTGGATAATGGCTACCTGCATCGAGTATTTGGATTAAATGCCGGTGATTGGGACAAAAGTCTAGAGTTGTGTTGCGAAGAGCTTAATCCCATATGGCTATAGGCGTGAGATGGCATGCTAAGTTAAGTGGAGAACAAGCCCCCAGAATTTATGGATTCCAAAGGGGGTGTTTTGAGATGCGAGGAAAGGCTATAATTGCTCGTTTATTAGGGTTTTTCGGAGCTGTGCACGGCTTTAGGCTGGGGGCAATTTATCGGGCCTATTTATAGTGAGAATTATGGACGTATTATTTATTAACCCTGATTCGTCGGCAAAGGCTTATCAGGGACTTGCCACAGTTTATTCGGCGATAGAGCCGCCCACATGGTCTTTGTTGCTGGCAGAGTCATGCCGGTCAAAAGGCCATGAAGTCGGAATTCTTGACTGCGATGCGGAAAGACTAACTCTCGAGCAATCCATCCGTCGCATTGAAAGTGTGAAACCGCGTTTGGTGGTGTTTGTGGTGTATGGGCAGAACCCGAATTCCGGTACCACCAGCATGATCGGCGCGTTGGCCTTGGCCAAGACCATCAAGGGCGCCGACTTGAATGCCAAAGTGTGTTTTGTCGGTTCCCATACCAGCGCTCTGCCGATGGAAGTCTTGTCACATGATTGTGTGGATATCGTGCTGCTCAATGAAGGGGTGTATGCGCTGCACAACTTGTTGAAGAGCAATCTGGCTGATGATCTCCAGCATATCAAGGGCATCGGCTATAAAAAGCGCGGACCGGCCGATTTTCCAGTCCCAGTGCTCAATCCGCCCCAAAGTGTAGTGCCGCAGGAGCGCATGGACGAAGATATGCCGGGTTATGCGTGGGACTTGCTGCCGTTCCGCGAAAAACCGCTGGATATGTATCGCGCGCATTTCTGGCATGCGGAATTCGATCACGCAAAGCGTACGCCATTCGCAGCGATCTATACTTCACTGGGCTGTCAGTTCGGTTGTGATTTCTGCATGATCAATATCGTCAACCGTTCCGATAATACGGAGGGTGTGAGTGCGGCAGATTCCAAAGGCATGCGCTTCTGGAGCCCGGAGTGGGTGGCGCGGGAAATGGAAAAACTGGCTGACCTCGGGGTCAAGACCTTGCGCATCAGCGATGAGATGTTTTTCCTGAATCGGAAATATTACGTCCCTGTGCTGCAGAACGCGATAGACCGGGATTTCGGTTTTAACATGTGGACCTATTCGCGTGTGGATACAGTACGCAAGGATGCGCTGGACTTGTTCAAGCGTGCGGGCGTCAACTGGCTGGCGTTGGGTGTGGAGGCTGGCAACCAGATGGTGCGCCAAGAGGTTTCCAAGGGGTCCTTCAAGGAAGTAAACATCCGCGATGTCTGCAAAACCATCAATGATGCAGATATCAACATCATCAGTAATTATATTTTCGGCTTTCCGGAAGATACGCTGGAAACCATGCAGCAGACGCTCGATTTGGCCCTGGAGTTGAACACGGAAATGGCCAATATGTATCCATGCCAGGCGTTGCCGGGCAGCCCGATGTACTACACGGCCAAGAAAAATGGCTGGGCGCTGCCTGACTCCTATGAAGGGTATGCCTTCCTGTCCTATGAGAGCCAGCCTTTGCCTACCAAGTACCTGAGCTCCGCAGAGGTTCTTAAATTCCGTGATGAGGCATGGCATACGTATTTCACCAATCCCGAATATCTCAGCCTCGTGGAGCGCAAGTTTGGGCTTCAGGAAAGGAAAAACGTGGAAGACATGGCGAGCATCAAGCTCAGGCGCAAGATACTGGGCGATTGAGGGGCGGCCATGATTATTACTCGAACACCTTTCAGGATCTCGTTTTTCGGGGGCGGCACGGACTACCCGAAATGGTTCCAGGAGCATGGCGGCGTAGTTGTGGCGACTACCATAGACAAGTATTGCTACATCAGCTGTCGTTACCTTCCGCAATTTTTTGATCATAAATACCGGATTGTTTATTCCCGAATTGAAAACGTCCGGCATATTGATGAAATTGAGCATCCTGCGGTCCAGGCGGTTTTGCGTTATATGCACTGTGATGCGGGACTCGAAATACATCATGATGGCGACCTTCCGGCACGCTCCGGACTGGGCTCTAGTTCCTCATTCACGGTCGGCCTGTTGAATGCACTCATGGCCCTGCGGGGGCGGTATATTTCGAATGAAGACTTGGCGAAGGAAGCAATCCATGTCGAGCAGGACCTGATCAAGGAAAATGTTGGCTCCCAGGACCAGATATCTGCTGCGTATGGGGGGCTCAACAGGATCGAGTTTCTTCGTGACGGCTCCTTCCGTGTGAATCCAATTATTTTGCACCAGGAGCGCCTGGCGGAGTTTCAGGATCATCTGATGCTTTTCTTCACGGGCCTCTCGCGGATAGCCTCCGATGTTGCCAAATCCAAAATCGAAAACATCAAAGCGCGCACTGCCGAGCTGAAACAAATGAAAGAGATCGCCCACGAATCGATCAATTTGCTGCAGAGCAAATCGCCGCTGGAGGAAATTGGCCAGTTGCTCGATCAGAGCTGGCAATATAAGCGCAGCCTTTCAGACAAGGTCTCGAATTCGGATATAGACCAGATCTACGTAGCGGCGATGAAGGCGGGGGCGACCGGCGGCAAATTGCTGGGCGCTGGAGGTGGTGGTTTCATGTTGTTTTTTGTTAAACCGGAATTGCAGGGCAAGGTACGCGAAGCATTGAAGCATCTGGTGCATGTCCCATTCCGCTTTGAGAACAGCGGTAGCCGTGTAGTGCTGTACCAGCCGCAGGGATTCTAAGTATGGATAAATCCGCAAAGATTTTTGTGGCGGGGCATCGCGGTCTGGTCGGCTCGGCATTCATGCGTCATTTTGAGAACCGGGGCTATTCCGATGTGGTCACGCATACACGGGACGAGATGGATTTGTTCGACCAGCGCGCAGTGCTGGATTTCTTCCGGCAGACACGTCCCGAATATGTGATCTTTGCGGCGGGGCGGGTCGGCGGTATTGTAGAAAACAAGACCTATCCCGGTGACTTCATCACCCAGAACCTGGAAATGCAGCTGAATGTGTTCAAGGCGGCCAGGGAGTATGAGGTGAGCCGGCTGATCTTTTTTGGCTCGTCATGCATGTATCCAAGGGAATGCCCGCAGCCAATGAACGAGGACCAACTGCTTACCGGGCGACCAGAGCAAACCAGCATTGCCTATGCCATCGCCAAGCTGGCAGGTGTGCAGATGAGCCTGTCATACAATGAACAGTATGGGCGGCGCAGTTTTATTCCGGTGATACCCAATAGCGTATATGGGCCTAACGACAATTTCGATCCGGCCTCCGGGCATGTGTTGTCTGCCTTGATCAATCGTTTTCATGCGGCCAAGGAGCAAGGGCTGGATGGGGTGACGCTATGGGGTAGCGGGTCGCCGCGACGGGAATTCCTGTATGCGGACGATCTGGTCAGCGCATGCATGTTATTGCTTGATGCCAATCTGGAGGAACTGCAGATGCCGCTTAACATCGGGCCTGGGGACGATGTTTCCATCAAGGAACTGGCGCAAACCATAGCCAGGGTTATCGGATACCAGGGGGCAATCAATTGGGATACCTCCAAGCCGGACGGTACGCCGCGCAAGTTGCTCGACAGCTCGCGCATGAAGGCGTTGGGCTGGACGCCAGGCACGGCCCTGGAAGATGGTATCCGTCGGACCTACGAGTGGTATCTCAAGCGGCCCAAACAGTAAGAATCCGGCAAATCAAGGAAATTACCGTGAGTCATAACAATGAATTGATGTACCTGTTGACCGGCAAGGCGCGCTGGGTTTGGGAAGAGACCCTGAAACTGCACCGACGATCGCCGGAAACCCGTGTTGCGTCCTCGCTGTCTCCCATCGAAATATTCGTAACCCTGTATTACGGCGGATTCCTGCGCCAAGATCCTGCCAATCCGCGCTGGGAAGAGCGCGACCGCTGCATCATCAGCAAGGGTCACGGCTCGCTTTGCATGTACCCGGTTCTGGCTGATCTCGGGTTCTATCCGATGGCGGAGCTGGAGAAGGTTTGCCAGGAAGGAAGTTTTCTGGGAGGTATTCCAGACCCGGTTATTCCCGGCTATGAAACCGTAAATGGTTCGCTCGGACACGGGGCGGGGGTGGGTGCCGGCATGGCGCTCGGCCTCAAACGGCGTGGCAAGAGCCAAAGGGTATACGTGGTTACCGGCGACGGTGAGCTGCACGAAGGCTCCAACTGGGAAGCCTTCATGTTCGCCGCCCAGCATCGCCTGGACAACCTGACCGTGATCGTTGACAACAACCAGATCAGTATGCTTGGGCCGACCGACGAAATCGTTTCGCACCGCAACCTGGCAGCCAAGTTCGAGGCATTCGGATGGTCGGCGCGCGAAGTGAAGGATGGCCATTCGGTGGAAGAAATCAATGATGCGCTGCTTGCATGTCGGGCTGACACTTCGGACAAGCCGCGGGCATTGATAGTGAACACGCGTAAGGGCAACAAGGTTCCGGGGCTGGAAAATGCGCCCCTGTCGCATGTGACGGCAATCAAGTCCGATGTAATTGCGCAACTGCTGGGAGAAAAGGCATGAGCACGACTACCATGCTGCAACCGAAGGCGATGCGCGACACCTTGTTGCTGTCGGTCTATGAAGCCATGTTGCGCGATGACAATGTGTTCTTCGTCTCGGCGGATTTCGGCTCGCCGGTACTGGACAAGATACGTGCCGATCGCCCGGATCGCTTCATCAACGTCGGCATCGCCGAGCAGAACCTGATCAACGTTTCAGCAGGGCTGGCGCTGGAAGGATTCAAGGTGTTCGCCTACGCCATTGCGCCGTTCATTACCATGCGCTGTTATGAGCAGGTGCGCGTCAATCTTGCGCTGCTTTCGGAAGTGCGGCCGATGAATGTGAACCTGATCGGCGTCGGAGCGGGCTACAGCTATGTGGTTTCCGGCCCTACTCATCAGTGTTATGAGGACCTGACGGTAATGCGTGCATTGCCGAACATGCAAATATACTCACCGGCCGACCAGGTCATGGCGGCGGCACTTCCGGAGCTATGCCTGGCCAAGAATGGTCCGAAATACCTGCGGCTCGATGCGCAGGTGTTGCCCGTGCTGTATGGCGATGGCGTGGATGGCCTCGATGCCGGCTTCCGGATATTGCGCACTGGCACCGACGTTTGCCTGGTTGCCACGGGATACATGGTGCATACGGCACTGAAGGCAGCGGAAAAGCTGTCGGCAACGGGCTGTTCGGTAGGTGTAATCGACTTATTTAATCTCACCAGTTTTGCCGAAGATCGGCTGCAGCAGGAAATAGCTTCCTGTCGTGGCGTGGTTACCATGGAGGAAGGCTTCCGCGGTCGCGGCGGCTTGGACGCCATGATGTTCGACTACCTCGCGCGGCGCGGTACTGGCATTCGCATGCTTAATGTCGGCGTCGATGGCGGCTACCGTTTTGAACTGGGCGAACGCACTGTCCTGCATGAGCAGGTCGGCATAGGTGTCGAGTCAGCAACCGCCAAAATTAGCAGCTTCATGCAGACACTGTAAGTGAGCTGCAGGCAACGGAATCAACAAAACATCTGAACGGGAGAATCATGAAATTTCCATTGATGCGCAACAATATACTGCGCGGGGATCTCGACGCGGTAATCGAACACCTCAAGCAGGATGACCCCATCCTGACCAATGGGCCCAAGGTGCGCGAATTCGAGGCGGCCTGGTCCAAGTGGCTGGGTGTGAAGTACAGCGTGTTCGTCAATTCGGGCGCCTCGGCCAACCTGCTGTCAATGGCAATCCTGAAGCTGCGCCATCCCGACGGCGGCGAAGTGATCGTGCCGCCGCTGACTTGGATTTCCGACGTCGCATCCGTGCTGCAGAACGGCTTTACGCCGGTGTTCGTGGATGTTGATCCGCGGACGCTGGGCATGGACTCGAAGCAGATCATCGCCAAGCTCAACGACAAAACGCGTGCGGTGTTCCTTTCCCACATCCAGGGTTTCGATGCATTGACCGACGAAATGATCGCCGAGTGTGCGAAGCGCAATATTCCGATCATTGAGGATGTCTGCGAATCGCATGGCGCCTCCCATAATGGCCGCAAGGCCGGCAGCATAGGCTGGATGTCCAACTTCTCGTTCTATTATGCTCACCACATGAGCACCATTGAGGGCGGGATGATCTGTACCAACGACGAAGAGGTCTACCAGCAGGCGCGCATGTTCCGTTCGCATGGCATGGTGCGCGAGTCCAACGATCCTGAAGTGCGCGCCGCGTGGCAGAAGGCCAATCCGGAACTCAATCCGGACTTCATCTTTGCGTTTCCTGCCTACAACGTGCGTAATACCGAGATTGGCGGCATTCTCGGCTTGCAGCAGTTGCAGCGGCTTGACCAGGTGGTAGAGCGCCGCACTCACAACCTGAAGCGCTTCCTGTCAAAGATCGACGCCAAGAAATACCGCACGGATTTCAAGATCGAAGGCAGCAGCAACTATGCTTTTAACCTGATCCTGCGCGAACCCGACAATGGGCTGGTCGAGCGGCTGATGCAAAAAATGCGCGCCGAAGGCGTCGAGTTCCGCCGCGGCAGTGCCGGCGGTGGCAATCAGGTGCGTCAGCCCTACCTCAAGGGTATTGTGCCGGCCGACTTCTACAAGCAGTTTCCGGAAACCGATCACATCCATTTCTATGGATTCTATATCGGCAATTTCCCGGATTTGAGCGATGCGGAAGTAGATGAGATCTGTGCCATCCTCAATGCAGTATGATTGAACGGGCCGCAGCAAGCAGCCCGGCCGCTGTCGGGCGGGTGACGACGGCAATCATCCTGGCCGGGGGGCTGGGAACGCGCCTGAGCGGCGTAGTACAGGATCGGCCCAAGTCGCTCGCGCCGATCAACGGACGTCCCTTCCTTGAGCACCAGATGGACTACTGGATGGCGCAAGGAATCAGGCGTTTCATCCTGTCGGTCGGCTTCCGGCGCGAGCAGATCATGCAACACTTTGGCGGCAGCTATCGCGGTTGTGCGGTCGAGTACGCGGAAGAGGCTGTGCCGCTCGGTACGGGTGGCGGGCTGTTGATGGCAATCCAGAAGCTCGACGGTACAGAAACCTGTCTGGTGCTGAACGGAGACACTTTTTTCGAGGTCGACCTGGCGGCGCTTGAAAATTTCCACAGAACGCACCAGGCGGCACTGAGCGTGGCGCTGTTCGAGGTGGCCAGCAACGATCGTTACATGGGTGTGCAGGTGCAGCAGGACGACGGCATTGTTTCGTTCAAGTCGCAGCCCGGGGCCAGCCAGCTGGCAAATGGCGGGGTATACCTGATGGACGCAGACTTGTTTGAAGGCCTGCCCTGGCGGCCCGGAGACAAGCTGTCGCTGGAAGACGATTTGTTTGCCCATTCGTTGTCCTCCGGCAAGAAGCTATATGGCATGGTATGTCCGGGAAGATTCATAGATATAGGTGTGCCAGACGATTATTTCCGGGCGGCTGGGGTGATAGAAGGCAAGCCGGCGGGGGGGCGATGAACTTTACGGAACGACTGATCAGGAACCTGAATACTTCGATTGCAGCCAAGCAGGAATTCCTGGGGTGCGTGGAGCAGCATGCGATTTTCCAGCAGGCTGTTTCAGCCGTGGTGACCGCCTATCGCAAGGGCGGCAGAATCTACATCGCGGGCAACGGCGGGTCGGCTGCCGACGCCCAGCATCTGGCCGCAGAATTCGTCAGCAAGCTGGCGCGGGACCGGGCGCCCCTGCCGGCGGAAGCGCTGACGGTGGACAGCTCGATTCTCACCGCGATAGGCAACGATTATGGCTACGACCAGCTGTTTGCGCGCCAGGTGGATGGCAAGATGCGTGCGGAGGACGTATTCCTCGGCATCACGACCTCGGGCAATTCCGTCAATGTGATGCGCGCACTCGAGCGTTGCCGCACCAGAGGAATTACCAGCATCGTGTTTACCGGCAGGGACGGCGGCAAGGTGAAGCCGATGGCGGATTACTGTATCATCGCGAGCGGCAAGGAGACCAGCACGATTCAGGAATTGCATATCGTTCTGGCGCATACACTGTGCGAGTGCGTTGAGGTCGAACTCTTCCCCTGAAAGAGATGGCGGGGGTCATCCGTTGCTGCGGACATTGGCGACGTATGGTGGAATTTCATTGGTAAATTTGTATAGAGGAATATTATGTCATACAACATTCTAGTTACTGGCGGTGCAGGCTATCTCGGTTCAACCATGGTGCCGGAATTGCTCAATGCAGGGCACAAGGTCACCGTGCTGGACAATTTCATGTTCGGGCAAAGCAGCCTGAATCACGTTTGTTACCATCCGAACTTCACGGTGGTGCGCGGCGACATACGCGTGGAAAAAACCATGCTGTCGCTGATGAAAAAAGCAGACATCATCATTCCGCTGGCGGCCTATGTCGGCGCGCCGCTGTGTGCGAAAGATCCGGTTGGGGCGACCACGGTCAATCACGATGCCATCATGCTGATGCTCAAGCACCTGAGCAAGGAGCAGTGGCTGTTGATGCCGACGACCAACAGCGCTTACGGCACCGGCGACGAGAACAACTTCTGCACGGAAGAATCGCCGCTGCGTCCGATCTCCCAGTACGCGATCGAGAAGGTGGCGATCGAAAAGGAGCTGATGCAGCACCAGAACGCCATCAGCTTCCGCCTCGCCACCGTGTTCGGCATGTCGCCGCGCATGCGTATCGACCTGCTGGTCAACGACTTCACTTACCGTGCGGTTTACGACCGTTTCGTGGTGTTGTTCGAGCCGCACTTCAAGCGCAACTATGTGCATGTGCGCGACGTGACCCGCGCGTTCATGCATGGCATCGCCAATTTCGACAAAATGAAAGGCCAGATCTACAACGTGGGCCTGTCGGATGCCAACGTTTCCAAGATGGAGCTCTGTCAGGTCATCCAGAAGCATGTGCCGGACTTCATCTTTCCTGAGGCGGCCGTCGGCAAGGACCCGGACCAGCGCAACTACATCGTCTCCAACGCCAAGATCGAGGCGACCGGCTTCAAGCCGATCCATACACTGGACCTCGGCATCCAGGACTTGATCAAGGGCTACACCATGATCAAGAACACCCGTTACGGCAACGTCTAACGGAAACCTGCCGTGCAGCGGACGTGCGACTACCTGGTGGCCGGTGCTGGCATTGTCGGCCTCACGGTGGCGCGCGAGCTGAAAAAACGCCACCCGGATGCCCGCATCGTCATTCTCGAAAAAGAGCCGGACGTCGGCATGCATGCCAGCGGCCGCAATAGCGGCGTGATGCATTCCGGCATCTATTACGGCAGCAGCACGCTGAAAGCCAAAGTGTGTTCGACTGGCGCGGCACGGATGCGCGAATTCGCGGCCGAGCATGGCATTGCCTATAACCGTTCAGGCAAAGTCATTATTGCCACCTCCGAGCAGGATCTGCCGGTGGTTGACCGCCTGCTGAACAACGCCCGTGAGAATGGCATCAACGCGGAGCGTCTCGACGAAGCCGGCATACACAAGTTCGAGCCGCATGCCTCGCCGTACAAGGCGGGCATCTATTGCCCGGACACTGCGGTGATCGACAGCAAGGCCGTTGTCAGGAAATTGCGCGAACTGTTGGAGCGGTCTGGCGTACAGTTCAGATTTAATAGCCCTGTCATGAGCCTCGACCCGGACGGCAAGACAGTAAAAATACCGAACGACAGCATTAGTTACGGCTACCTGTTCAACTGTGCGGGAGCCAGCGCAGACCGGGTGGCCAAGCTGTTCGGGCTGGGTATGGATTACACGCTGATTCCGTTCAAGGGGATCTACTACAAGTTGCGTCCGGAAAAGAACCATCTGGTAAACAGCAATATCTACCCGGTTCCCGATATCAACCTGCCGTTCCTGGGGGTGCATCTGACCCGGGTGATCAGCGGGGACGTGTATGTCGGGCCGACGGCGATACCTGCCTTCGGCCGCGAGAACTACGGCATCCTCAAGGGGATGGAGCTCGGCGAAAGCCTCAAAATCGGTGCCGAGCTGATCGGCATGTACCTGGAAAACCAGCAGAACTTCCGGTTGTTGGTGCACACCGAGGTCAGGAAATACCTCAAGCCCTATTTTGTAGATGCCGCCCGCAAGCTGATGGCCGAGCTGACGGCAGATGATCTGGTGGCCTGCGACAAGGTGGGCATCCGGCCACAATTGGTAAATGTGAAGAAGAAATCGTTGGAGATGGATTACATCATCGAGCAAACGCCGAATTCACTGCATGTGCTGAATGCAATCTCGCCGGCTTTCACCAGTTCGCTGGCGTTTGCCGAATGGATCGTCGACCAGGCTGCAATATGATGGTGATGCCGGTCGAAATCCTTGGGCGCAGGCTGGTGTGCGAGAACCAGAAGTTCCATGTGTATTTTGACCATGTGGCGGATCGGGCCG
>Ga0207433_10013956_pt1 | contig 11715 bp, 6 predicted proteins | sample YelNatPaOPGAMG01_FD_187559 | JGI IMG/M metagenome (GOLD analysis project Ga0207433, IMG submission 187559) | Hot spring thermophilic microbial communities from Obsidian Pool, Yellowstone National Park, USA - OP-RAMG-01 (SPAdes) (version 3) | ecosystem: Environmental > Aquatic > Thermal springs >...
TGACATTTTAATTCACATATTTCTATTTTTTAAAAATTTTTTTTATAATAAAAAAATTCTATTTAATTCTATTTTATTCTTAATTAATTTAAATTTATCTAAAAGTTTTAATCGATATGCACCATATTAGGAGGAGGAGGTCGCAGACAAAATCCGCACTTCTTGAAAGATGATATGGTTGTATTCCAACAATATTTGTGATAAAGTCTTTCGCATGATGGACATTTAACTTGGCATTGATCTTCTGGATTTGCTGCAGAAATTTTCTTATTACATTCAGGACATTCTATTTTATGGCAAATTACACATGAAATTACACTTACTTCAAATATTGCTTTAGATATATCATTAAATAAATCAATTAAATAACTAAATTGGTGCCATGAAGCAGTAAATGTCTTTATTTGATTCACTAACTTTACTTTTAACTCTTCTTGTTCCTCTAATTTGGATATTAATTCAATTTTTGGTACTGCCATAGGATAATCGGGTGATAATGAAACTTTAAATTCAAATGATACACCTTCTGTTTTCATTTTTCCTTCTAATTTTGCAGTAATACTATTATCATTAGGATTATAATTTACATCTTTCATTGCACTACGTAATAATGATAATTCAAAATTAATTCTAGAATTTTTATCTACCAACCATTGAATCTCACGAATTATATCAACACAATGAGATTCTCCCTTTGTCCAATTTTTATATGAATTTAAATTTTCCACAGGTGTGTTTATTAATTCATTTAATTCTTTAGAATACTTTATTGAAGGTTTTTCAGGATGTTTTGAAAGATCTATTTCTAAACCAAATTCCTTAAATCCATAAGTATATAAATTGATTTTCAAATGTGATAAAATTCCATTAACCAATTCTGTTTTATATTCTCCAGAAATCATATTAACCTCTGTTTCTAAATCTGTTAAAAACCATAATTTACTTTCCAATTCATGAATAATATCAACTACATGTGGTGGATGAGAAACATCCCATTTTTTTAGTATTTGAATTGATTCATTAATATCTCCCAATATAGATTTTATACCTTCTGGGACTTCTAGTATTGGACGTTTTGGATATTCTGTAAAGTTAATTCTTATTACAAATGTCTGATCTAAGGTAATTGTTAAATATACTTCTACAATTCCTAATGTTCCTTCAATGAAATCCATTGCATATTCTTGTTGTATTAATGCTGCCTCTGTTGTTAATATTAGATTACCAGCAGTATCTACAATTTCTTCTGAGGAATAAGTTGGTGTTTTTAATACATTCTCGTCTATTATCTGTTGTTCATAATTCTCCGAAATTCGAGTTCCTTCCTCAACTATAATATTTTGATCATTAATACTTTCCAATTGGTCTTGTGAATTATTCCACTCTGCATATAAATCATCAGGATACACATTTAAATCGGGTGTAATATACTCTTCCGTAGCAATTGAGGTTTCTTGAGAGGTTTCTGCTATCCCTTTTTGTCCTTCTATGTTTTCTTTTATTTGAGTTTCATTTTGTTGTTGATTATTTTGTTGAACTTCAAAATTACTGTTATTTGATTCTTCTTCTTTTACTCTACTATCTGGCTCCACATATTTCTTAACAATTTGAGCCAATTCGTCTATTATTTCTATTACATGACTATCCGTTGACCAATTTGATAATGATAATAGTTGAATCTCAGAAGGCAAATTCGGAACTTGCTGACGAAAACCAATTTGTGGTGGTTCGTTAGGAAAGTTCTCATCAAAAATAACATCTATTGCATATTTAGTTTTTCCATCACTTGATTGATAAATATAACCATATAAATGATTTAATTGCCCCCTTACCATATAAAATGGATATTTTGCAGCTATCTCTTGTGCTTCTTTTAGTAATCTATTTTGATCCATTATTAAAACCCTTTATATAAGAATAATTTTCAATTTAAATTATTTGAATATATTAAAATTTTTTATCATATAAATTTAAAAATTTTCTTATTTATATATACATTTGAAAATACTATATTTTATTTTTAACTTTATAAATTTGTATTTAAGAATTTTATAATAGAATGAGGTAATTTATAAAAATGAAAAAATTCCGAGTTATTACAAAGGAAAATTGTTCAAAGTGTATAAAATTAAAAGAATGGCTCAAAGAAAACAATATAAAATTTGAAGAATGGCCAATTGAACAAAAATGGGTTGTAGATGCGCTTCTTACTGATAAAATATTCGTTAAAGAGTTCTGTACTCTTGATTCATGTAGCGTATATACTCCTTTAATTTATTTAATCGATGAAGGTAAATATTATTTTAAAGAAATTTTCGGAATAAATGGATTGCGTGTTGAATTCTTGAAAAATTTATTAGAAATTTAAAATTAATTTTTTCATAAAAAACTATTTATTGAGAAAAATTGAAATTTTAATTATGAGTAATTCTAATATGCAAAAAAATTCATTTAATTCTTCACGATTTGGCGGCTATTTAGGTAGAATTTTATGGATAAATTTGTCTAATAATGGAATAAAAGAGGAAATAGTTCCAGAGGAGATTTATAAAAAATATTTAGGAGGCTATGGATTAGGTGTTTATTACATTTATACAAGAATTAAGCCAAGATGCGATCCATTAGGTCCGGATAATATATTAGGATTTTGTCCAGGATTATTTACCGGCACTCCGGCTCCTTTTACTGGTAGATTTATGGTTTGCGGAAAAAGTCCTCTAACTGGTAAGGGAAATAAAATTGATGGAGAATATAGCAACGGTGGATGGGGAGATTCTAATTGCGGAGGATATTTTGGGCCTGCAATTAAGAAAGCTGGTTATGATGGAATATTTGTGACTGGTATGGCTGAAAAACCTGTTTACTTATTTATTGATGGTGTTAAAAATGAAATCTTAGATGCTTCAGAAATTTGGAGTAAAGATGCAATAGAAACTGATGAAATTTTAAAACAAAAACATGGTTCCAATGTAAAAGTCGCTGCAATAGGTATTGGCGGAGAAAATAAAGTATTAATTTCTGGTATTGTCTGCGATAAAGGGAGAATCGCTGCAAGAAGTGGTCTTGGGGCAGTTATGGGCGCTAAAAAACTTAAAGCAATATGCATTAAAGGAAACAAAAAAATTCCTGTTGTAAATCAAGAAGAAACAATAAATCATACTAAATTATATATTAAAAGGCTAAACAAACATCTAAATAACAAGCTTGTAAAATTAATTTTACCCATTTCTTCCAAATTCACACCTTTAATGCGGGCTTTTAAAATTCACTTCAAAACATTCAGTGTAATTAAAAGTCTTGGAGTTTCAATCTTTGCTCAATTTTTTAATAAATACGGAACTCCATTTTTCACAGATATATGCTCTGAGATCGGTGATTCTCCAATAAAAAATTTTAAAGGAACATATAAGGATTATCCTAAGAAAAAAGTAGGTAAAGTGGCTTTTAAAAATTATTTATCATATAAAATAAAACCATTTGGTTGTTTCTCTTGTCCAGTGAGATGCGGTGCTATTCTTAAAGTTCCGGAACTCAATTTAGAGGAAACACATCGACCAGAATATGAAACAATAATGTCTCTTGGCGGTATGGTTCTAAATGATAATTTAATGAGTATATTTGAATGCAATGAATATTTAAATAGACAAGGAATAGATTCAATTTCAATAGGTGGAGTACTCGGATTCGTTTATGAATGCGTTGAAAATGGATTACTTAAAAAAGAGGATTTCAAATGTTCGGAGTATCCAAACGGATTTTTACCAAAATGGGGAGATTCTGAATACATTTTACCTTTGTTAAAAATGATTGCAAAAAGAGAAGGTATTGGAAATATTTTAGCAGATGGAGTTAAGGAGGCTTCGAAAAAAATCAATGGATCCGAGAAATTTGCAATTCATTCTGGAGGACAAGAATTGCCAATGCATGATCCCCGTTTGTATTATGGATTAGGACTCAATTATATTGTAGATCCAACACCTGGACGTCACACCGCTGGAGGTGGAGAATTTTCGAGATTAGGCCCTGTAAATGCGTTTATGAAAGGATTAAAAATTAAGTTTAGTAAGAATTTTGAGAAAATTGGAAAATATAATGAAACTGGCGCAAAATTCATGCAATGGTTTAATGGTTTGGGATTTTGTGCATTTGCCCAGTGGTGTGGAAGATATCCTATTTTGAACCTTATTAAATCAATAATTGGATGGGATATGACTTTAGAAGAATTACAAAAAATCGGCCACAGAATCTATACTTTAAGACAGATGTTCAATGCACGCGAAGGAGCAATTCAACATAATATGTCTGATAGAGCATTGGGAATTCCACCAATGAAAGAAGGACCGCTTAAAAATAGAACTTTAAAAGTTGAAGAAATGACCAAGTCCTTTTATAGACAAATTGGATTTCGTGAAGATGGAGTACCGGAAGAAAAGACGCTTAAAGAATTGGATCTCGAATTTTGTATAAAAGACTTATCTATTGCTAAAGGAATCTTAAAATAAAAAATAAAAATAGAAAATTCTAAAATAAATTGATTGAAATTAAAATTATGAATAAAAAAAATCTCATTTTTATTTCTATTTTAATAATTTTTTTTTCAATTAAATTATCAATGGTCATTGAAAGTAAAAATATTTATTCTGATAATAATTGGCCTTATTCTACAGTTTATTTAATTCCATCCACCCATTCAGACCCTTATTGGAAAGGTGAATGGGCCGGGCCCAATATGTATACTTTAATGGATAATTTATTAGATGCATTATTGTATATAAAAATAAATCCAGATTTTAAATACACAATTGACCAAGCTTCAATTATTCTTGCTTTTATGGAAGAATATCCAGAATATAAAGATGATTTAATCAAGGCAGTAAATGAAGGAAAGATTGAAATTGTAGGTGGAGGAGTTTCGCAATCTGATTTGAACATCCCGAGTGGAGAAGGTTTAATCAGAAATTTTTTGGAAGGTTATAAAATAATTAAGCAATATTTTAATGTGAATATTAGTGTTGCGTGGCAAGTGGATACATTTGGTGCACCAGGTTCATTTCCAACCATTCTTGCAGCAATGGATTATCGTTATCTTTATTATATGAGAGATTCAAGAGGAAGACCTGAAGGCGCATTTTGGTGGGTTGGTGGCGATGGAAGTAGAATTTTGTGTTGGAAAACCAGATATGGTCGATATCCGCTAAGTGCTGCAGATTTAATTGCCATGATCAATTACGAAATTCAGCAACCAATGGCCAAACTATTGCCTAGCGGAAATATAATGCTTCATATTGGTGGTGATAAAGCAAGACCATTAACATGGCTTATGGATTATATCCAAACTTGGAATTCTTTTTATGCTGAAAAAGCAAAATATCGAATAAAAGTGGCTACTCCTTCCGAATTCTTTGAATCTATAAAAAATGAAGCATATGTATTACCTGAATATGGTTTTGGAGAAGATAATAACCCATATAATGAAGGAGAATATTTAAGCTATATAGAAACAAAAGTATATTCAAGATTGTGGGAAAATTATGCAACAATTGCCGAAATTTTTGGAACATTAGGAAGAAATATATTAAATCAAACAAGGATTAATGAATTAAATGAGATAAATCAAGGTTGGTGGCTCAATTCATTTTTATATCATCATGATACAGTAACCGGCACTTCTCCTTATTCAATAGCAAGCAATTTTCTTGAAGATTATCGGATTCAAGCGAATAGAGCAAATTATGTTTTATCAAAAACCGTGAGTTCTTTTGCGAAAGAAATAAAAATTGATAATAATTTATATAATGATTCAGATGGCTTTTTAGTTTTATTCAATTCAGAAGGAACCAAAAGAACAGAAATATTATCGGCGAATATTATTTTAGATCCAAATAAATTTTCAGAATATGAAGAGGGAAACTTTAATTGGAGTAAATTAGGAGTAAATATGACTAATTTATGGACTAATATGCAAGTACCTATAGAGATAATGAAAATAGATGAGATTAATAATTCCCATCTAAAAAATATATCAATTTCGTTTTTAGCAGAAGTTCCTTCTGTTGGTTATGCTGTGTTTGCTTATAATTTTACATATAACCAGCTAAATTTGATCAATTCAAATGAGAAAATCATGATTGAAAATACATCTGATACAATTACAGCTTATAATGGAGTTTATAATATAACTTGGGATTTAAAAAAAGGTGGAAATATAATTAGTTTATTTAAAAATGGTTATCAATTAGTTAGACCAGAAAATCCTATTGGATTTTCATATGCTGATAGTTCGAATGAACCATATGACTTAAAAATTTATGATGAATTAGATAATTCATTAAATCATGAAGCTGATTATAATTTACAAATAGGTGGTTTAAAATCAATTCTTACATTAAATATTCCAATGGAGTTATACAATTTAAGCGTTACTTATGAAATTATGCTAAATTCATCTTTAATTCCGGTATCAATATCATATAAATTCTTGGAAGATGAAAAACCACAAAATTGTTTAGCCAATATTCTTATGATGAATTTTGGTTGGAATGATAATATTTTAAAATGGATAAATGGAGAGCCTTATGGATGGACAGATCATTCCAACGATAAATATAGTAAAAAAGTTTTTCCATCATCATACTGGTCGATTATTGAAAATTCAAGCATAGGGTTAGCAGTATATGATCGTGGAATTTTGAGCAGATATTTGGATCCATATAAAAATCAATTTTCAATTCTTTTAGTCCATCAAAATGACCCAATCAATCATTTGAATAATGGAAAATTATCTATTGATACTCGGGCTCAATATGAAAAATACGATTTTTTCTACGATGAAATTGAACAATTTAAATTAAATCTGGCTTTTGAATATTATGAAAATAATTGGAGCATCGCAAACGTTCCAAATAAAGCTAGGAATTTTAATCATCCAATATATATTGTTGGATTAAATAACAAATTTCTATTCAATATTTCCACATCGGAATTTTATATTGGAAATAATATCATTGTGAAGAATCATCCAGATGCAAAATTACCAGAATGGGGCTCTTTTTTTGAATGTAATAAATCAAATATTGTTTTTAATGCATTGAAAAAAGGAGATTTTGAAAATGGTATAATTTTTAGATTATTTACTTATCCATATGAAAGTATTGATGAAAATGTTGGAATTTCATTTCTCAAAAACTTAGAATCATTATCGATTACCTCAATAAATAAATTAAAATTAGTAACTGCTTTGGAAAAACCATTTTTAAATAAAACCCAAAATCCCGATCCCTCAATTCCTCATATTCCTTCAGTTATAAATACTTCAAATTTCTCATTTAATATTTCAAAAACCTTGTTAAAAGAGAGAATTCCAAGAACATTTATGATTCCAATTGAAAATCAAGATGTAAAATCTCCAATAATTTACTGGAATTTTCCAATTTTTGGAATTTTAGGATTTCCAGTGCAACTAGAATTCAAGGTGGTGGATAGTTCCCAAATAACATTCTACGGAGAATATTCAGAAGATAGCGGCCAATCTTGGAAAATTATAAAAGAATATTCAATTGAAAAGATTAATGAAAATGAGTTTATAATAAAAGCAATAATAAATCCGAATATGAAGTGTAAATTAAGAATTAGAGTTATAATTAACGATATATTCAATAATACTAATGGATTAGGTTATTTTGAGACATATTTTGCTCATTTAAACACTGATTATTCAGATAAATCATATACTTTTCCGAATTCGCCTCAAATTCGTATAACTTGGCCTGTTTGGTTAATTATAATAATCTCCATTTTCATTATATATCCAATATATAAAATATTAAAAATTAGAAATCGAGATATGCAAAATGCGAATTCTGAAGTTTCATTAATAAATAAATTGAAAAATAGAATAGATTTAATGTTTAAACTCATTCCAAATAATTTAAGATATTTGATTATAGGATTTTTAATATTATTTGAACTAAGTTTTTTACAACAATCGATTTTTGTGTTTGATTACACTGATTTAACGGATATAATACTTTTGGATGAATATATTTTAGATAATATTCAATTCTTTAGAAAGAATTTCTTTTATATTCCAATTTATTTTATCACAGAATTCATAATTTTAATCTTCATAACTTCATTGAATTATAAAAAATATAAAAAAATAACTCCAATGTATTTTGGATTTTTATTTATCCCGATTCCATTAATAACAAATGTAATTCAAATGAATTTATATATGATTTATAATGGATTAAATTCTTTACCGGCAAGTTTTGTTTGGAACGAAATTTTTCATTTATATATTAATCCGTTCATTTTGATAACACATTTGATAACAGTTTTCGGGGGATTTTATTTACCAAGATTGTTTATAAAAGATAGAACTTTCATTTCATCAAAAACACTATCAAAAGTTATTCAGAAATGGTATAAAATTACGTTATTCCTAACTCAGATTACAATATTAGCATATTATTCGGCACTAATTTTTGTTGATTATCATACAAGATTTTTAGGCGGAATGGTTTTTGGAGAACTTTCAAGAGGACAAGCCTATGTAATATATGGATATTTTGCGTTTTTAATTGTTTTCTTTTTTGTATATTCGGCCATTGCTTCAATAATTTTTGAATTGATACCTGACAAATATAAAAACGCAAAAAAACCTTTAGAACTTAAGACAAGATATTTAATAATATTTATAAGCTTATTAGTAGGCCTGATTGGAGGATGGATTTATTATATTGAACGCGTTCAATATATGGATGGAATTATTTCTATGAGCTTGGAACTTTATATTCTATATTTACCATCTATTTTATTTTCAGAGAACACGATTTTTCTATCAGTTGTTTTTATAGCATTACCTCATATAGTGATATTTTTAATATTTTATCCTATAAAGTTCGGAATTAGAAGAGTAGCAAATTCGATTAAATTTAAGTTAAATAAAAAGCAATAATAAAAAATTTTTTTATTATTTTAAAAAATTTTTTTAAGATATTTTTTAAAAATTAAAATATTTAATTAAATATAAAGAGTTAATTTAAATTAAAAAAAAGGAGTTAGAAACAAATGGGAAAACTTGCAAGAAAAGTGGCTATAATAGGTGCTGGAATGAGTAAATTCGGTCAATGGTATCCAATAAAACAAAATCGAGATTTATTTCAAGATGCCTTGATAGAAGCTATTAAATCTGTGGATAAAAATTTCAACATGAAAGAAGTTGAAGAAGTATTTGTAGGAAATTTCACAGCAGATTTATTTAATCATGAAGCGCATATAGCACCATTAATGGCTCAATTAGCAGGGCTAAACCCAAAACCAGCATCACGTTTTGAATCTGCTTGTGCGAGTAGCGGTCTTGCGTTAAGACATGCTGTTATAAATGTTGCTTCTGGAATGAATGATTTGGTAATGGTAGCAGGTATAGAAACTATGACTGAAGTTCCTACCGTTGATGTTACAGATGCTTTAGCCACTGCTTCAGATACAAGAATTGAATACCCTGCTGGAGCGACATTTCCTGGTTTATATGCTGCAGTTGCAAATGTGCATATGCACAAATATGGAACCAAAGATACAGATTTATTTAATGTTGCTATAAAAAATTATGAAAATGGAGCCGAAAATCCATATGCTCAAGTACAAATGACAATAGAACAAGTTATGATGGATAAAAAGAAAAAAGCTGAAAAACAAGGACAACCTGTACCTGATTGGAAGGATCCATATGAATTTTTAAGATCTTCAGCTAATCCGTATATTGCATATCCATTAAGATTGTTTGATTGCTCTTTGGTAACTGATGGAGCTGCTGTTGTTTTTTTAGCTTCTAAAGATGTGGCCAAAAAATACACAGACACACCAATTTGGATTACTGGTGTTGGGCAAGGTAGTGCTCAATTGCAGTTATCTTCTCGTGATACCCTAGAATCATTCATAGCAACCAAAACTGCATCTAGCACAGCTTATAAAATGAGTGGCCTTGAACCAAAAGATATTCAAATCGCGGAAGTTCATGATTGTTTTACTATTGCAGAAATTGTGGCATTAGAAGATTTAGGGTTCTATGAACCGGGAAAAGCTGCTACTGCAATTTCAAATGGTGAAACTAAAAGAAATGGAAATCTTCCTATAAATACAAGCGGAGGTTTAAAAGCAAAAGGTCATCCAGTTGGAGCGACAGGTGTTGCCCAAGCAGTTGAGATTTTTAAACAAATGAGAGGCATAGCAGAACGTAAAAGACAAGTTAAGTTTGATGTAGAAAGGGCTTTGACGCATAATTTAGGAGGCTCTGGAGCTACGTGTGTTGTTCATATTTATGAAAAGTAAAAAAGAAAGAATGGAGGAAAATAAAATGAGTAATACTGAATCAAAACCTGAATTTACAATAAAAGAATATTTTGAACACTTAAAAGAAGGAAATTTAATTGGATGTAAGTGCAAAAAATGTAATTCATTATATCTTCCACCGAGAAAAATATGCAGTAATTGTTATTCTACTGATCTTGAAGCCTATAATTTTAAAGGGACTGGAAAATTAGCAACTTATTCATTAATTCATGTTGGAACGCGATATTTTGTTTTACAAGGTTATAAAATGAACAAGCCTTATTGCTTTGGAATAGTCGAGTTAGATGAAGGATTAAAAATTGCTGCACATATAGTAGGTCCAACAAAAGAATTTGAATTCGATCCTAATAATTTTAAAATTGGAATGCCATTGAAAATGAAAATATTAAAAATCGAGATCTCTGGTCAAGAGCCTCATTATGATTTAGGATTTGAACCTTTAATGTAAATTAATAATAATTTTCTAGATAAATCTTTTTATTTTTAATATTTTATATTATATAATTTAAAAGATCGATAAAAAATGGCTGAAAATAATTTTAAAAGCAAAAGTCTTGAAGACAAAATGCTTGAAGAAAAAAAATCTAAATTTTCATTGTTTAAGATTTTTGATATAAATAAGCCTAGAAAATTGCCAGATAAAAATAAAAAATATAAGACAAGTTTTAGACAAATAGTAGCCTATTTACTGGTTCCTTTCAGAGGAATGTTTTTTATGACTCTTTTTTTATCTATTTTACAATCATTATTGTTTTTAGCTTTACCAATATTAGCAGGAGATATCATGAACCAAATAATTTTTAGAATGGATTTTAAATTCATATTAAATAATTTTCTAATATTATTTATTGCATTAGTTTCAATGGCGTTAGTTGCATATCTTAGATTATATATGAACCAATTCATAGGAAATTCAATTATAAAGATTTTAAGAGGAGAATTATTTATAGCAATAGAAAATTCTTCATATTCATTTTTAGATCATCACTCTACGGGTGATTTAGTTGCAAGATGTACTAGCGATCTAAACACTTTAAAAATGTTATTATCATCACAAATTACATTTTTCATTCGAGAATGTTTTACAGTGGCTTTATCAATTATTGCTATGTTTTACATTAATTTTAATATAACTCTTTTAATTATTCCAATATTTCCATTAATTTTTTACATTATTTATAGATTCAGGAAAAGAATAGGACCTATATATAGAGAATCAAGAGATATTTATGGAGATGAAGTAACAGCAACAATAGAGGAAAATTTAGGAGGAGTTCGGGTGGTTCGAGCTTTTGCATCTGAAGATTATGAAATTGCAAAATTCAATAAATATAATGATAAATATTTACAAAAACAAAAAGA
>Ga0207433_10013959_pt1 | contig 11714 bp, 8 predicted proteins | sample YelNatPaOPGAMG01_FD_187559 | JGI IMG/M metagenome (GOLD analysis project Ga0207433, IMG submission 187559) | Hot spring thermophilic microbial communities from Obsidian Pool, Yellowstone National Park, USA - OP-RAMG-01 (SPAdes) (version 3) | ecosystem: Environmental > Aquatic > Thermal springs >...
TGATGAACTCTAAAACCCTTAAGCCGAACCAGAGGACAGGGTCAATTGCCTCATAGCCTTCTTTACCATCGCCTTTAAAGTTTGGAATCAGTCCATCCTTTATATTTTCCAGGTATTTTTTCAGGATTTTTTTAATTAAATTCCTTCCTCCATCAAGAAATTGAAGGGCGGGAAGAGATATCATTGTATCCCTTCCCCATGCGCTGAACCATGGAAAGCCTGCTATTAAATCATCATCTGCTATGAAATCCTCCATGGCAAGTTTCAAAATCTCCATATACTCTTCCCTTTTAAAAAGTGGTCTGTCTATTGAGAGCTTAAGGCTGAATTCTTTTTTCTCAGGATGGCCATAGGGTAGAGGATATTTTTTGTATCTCAGGATAGTTTCTTTTATTTTTTCATCAAACTCTCTTTCCCCATCAGAAAAGGCAATGAACATCTCTTCATCGGGATTCAACTCAACCTCAATAAAAAATGGTGAAATCAAATCCTCTACGCAATCATATCCCCTCATCATCTCAGCAGGGTATGTGACATTTCTGTAGATAATGGGAGATTTTGAGAGATTTCCCTTAGAGGAAAACACAAAAACCTTTATTCCATTGTGTTCAAAAGATGCCATTTTTCCATCAATTTCACAGGAATATTCTGCGGAATCCCAGTATCCGGGAGGATGGAGGGTATGGTGGTCTCTTATGGTAAATTTCGGTCTCATTGAGAGTTTTATGGGCTTTTTGCCCGCATTTTTGTATTGAACCACTGTGAAATTTTCATCTCTGTGCATCTTAAAACTTTTCAAAATCACTATCTCCTCCTCAGGAGGATGGGTTGAATAAATAAAGGTTGGAAATGGACGGAGGAAATGGAATATAAGATGTTTATAACCTTCGGGATATATAACCCCCGGATAGTGGTTGCTGTCAAGATAAAAGGATTTATCCTCAAAAGAAATCATTTCTTCTATTGATGCCACAAGGTGAACCCTTTTAATTTCCTCAGAAGAGGCAATTAGAAGTCCGTGATACTTTCTGTAGTTCAAAAGGTTTTCGGGACCGATTGCATACCCTCCCTTTTTATTCGTCAAAATCCATTCTCTTTCTCTTATCATCTCTCCACCTCCTTTTTATAAGGATATAATGAAAAAATAATAATTGCAAGGAAATCAGGAAACTTGCATAGGAGAGTGATTTTTTATATAAGACCTTAAAGGAGATGAAGTTCAGATATCTTAAAATAATTGGAGTGATATTATTTTTCTTTTCCTGTCAAAGAGAGCCGGTAGTCGCTGTTGTGAACGAGCAACCTATCTACCTTAAAGAAGTCATATTAAAACTGAAGGAGTTGCGAGCGGGAACAATTGCTCCTGGAGTTATGAAAGGGCTATTTTATGAAACAATAGAGGAACTGATAGACAGGGAGGTTGTGCTTACCTCTTTTCCTGATATTGCAAAGTCTATTTCATCAGAGGAACTGGAAAGGGAGATATTTAAAAATTACTCAAGGGATACAGCCAAAAAATTCCTTGAAGAACAGGGGATATCATATGATGAATGGTTTTACACGCACAGAAGGGATGCACTTGCATTTCTCATACTTGAGAGGCTTTTTGAAAAAGAGGGTAAAGGAGAGCCTGTCCAGGATGTTAAAAGGCAGGAGGACGAGGAACTTTCTCCTTATATTGAGTTTCTCCAGATAGTGACAAATACAAAGGAGGACATAGAAAAAGCACAGGAACTTATAAAGAAAGGGGCACCCTTTGAGGAAGTGGTAAAGGAATTCTCAATATCTCCGGAGGGTAAAAATGGAGGGAGGCTTGGTCCGTTCTTCCCCGGGGAACTCCCTCCGGAATTTGATGTATGCTGGACGCTGAAGGAAGGTGAGGTGAGCGATATAATAAAGAGTCCATACGGATACCACCTTTTTAAGGTTTTGAAGAAAGGGAAGATGAAAAGGACCGAAAGAATAAAAAATGGGGTTAAAGAGATTGAAAAGATGGAGAGAAAAGGGGAGTTTTTTAAAAATCTCATTGCCGAACTCCGCAAGAAGGCAAAGATAAAGAGGAAGAGGGTCCCATTTGAGAGTATAAAATGGTAGGGATATTATGTTTGTTGATAGTTGTCTCTCCAGAGATTCTGCTGGATAAAGTGGTAGGAGTTGTTGAGGGGAAGGCAATAACTTTATCGGAAGCGAGAGATGTTGCTCGTATATATAACCTTTCTATAACGGAAGCAGTGAACTGGTTGGTGGATATGGAAATTATAGGACTCAAGGCAAAGGAGATGGGAATTGAGGTTGAGGAGAAAGAGTTAGATGAAGAGATAAGGAATATGATGTCCAGAGAGGGAATTTCCCCTGAGAATTTTGAGGAGGTTATAAAAAGTGAGGGGTTTAAAGACCTTAATGATTTTAAGAGCCATCTGAGAAAAAGAATTTTGCGAAATAAAATTTCAACCTTTCTTTTCCAGAAAGAGGCATGGTTGAATGATGAAGAACTCAAAAGGTTTTATCTTGCAAATCCAGATAAATGTGTGAGCGAGAAAAAAATTGAGGTCTATCACATATTTGTAAGAGGGAGGGATGATGATGCCTACAAAAAGGCTGAAAAATTCTACACATTGATAAAAAATAAGAAAAAGGAGGATAGGCTTTCTGAAGTTATGAAAATTGCGGAAAAGTATTCGGAAGCTCCCTCATCAGAGGAAAGGGGCAGGATAGGATGGATTGGAAGGGGGGAACTGGTAAAAGAGATAGACGAGATAGCCTTCTCTCTTCCTCCGAAGGAAGTGAGCCCTCCTGTTGCAGTAAAAAACGGCTTTCATATAATATATGTGAACGATATAAAAGAAAAAGAAAAATTGCCTTTTGAGATGTGTAAAGAAGAGATTATGAAAGAATATATAAATGAAAGAATGGAGGAGTTATTAAAGCAATGGATAAAAAAACAGAAGAAAAAGCTGGGAATAGAGTTAGAAGAACTGGGAAGGTTGAAAAATTAAAACTGCCCTTAATAGGATTGACAATGGGGGACCCAACGGGCGTTGGTCCCGAGGTCTGTGTGAAAAGTGCTTTAAATCCCGAGGTCCAATCAAGAGCGAGGATAATAATTTTTGGGGACAAGGGAGTGATAAACAAGGCTATGAAGATGCTCGGTTACGATGGCAGGGTTCAGGAGATATCAAAATTTAAGGGGTTCATTCCCGATGATAATACAATCTATGTAAGGGCGATTTCCAATCTGAATACCGAAAGGATAAAAGCTGGCAGACCTGATAAAAACTGTGGAAAGGCGATGGTGAATTATATAAGGGAAGCGACAAAATGTGCGTTGAAGGACGAAATAGATGCTGTGGTTACAGGACCAATCAATAAGGAAATAATAAATGAAGCCGGATTCCATTTCGGGGGACATACTGAATTGATGGCAGATATAACAGGGGCGAAGAACTATGCAATGATGATGGCGGGGCAGAAATTAAAGGTTGTGCTCGTAACCACTCATATTCCATTAAGAGATGTTGCCATAAACATAACCCCTGGTAAGGTTTTCAGAATCATAAAACTTGCCCATTACGCCATGTGCGAATACTTCGGTGTAAAAAATCCGAGAATAGGGGTGTGCGGTTTAAATCCTCACTGTGGTGAAGGCGGACTTTTTGGTGAAGAAGAAAAGGAACTTATCTTACCTGCAGTGGTGAACGCAAGAAATGCAGGAATTCTTGCAGAGGGACCTCTTTCTTCAGACACCTTATTTTATTTTGCGCTTAACGGCAAGTATGATGTCGTAGTATGTATGTATCATGACCAGGCTCTTATACCATTGAAGATGATACACTTTACCGATGCGGTGAACATAACTCTTGGTCTGCCAATTGTAAGGGCATCCGTTGACCATGGGACTGCTTACGATATAGCCTGGAAGGGTATAGCAAATCCCCACAGTATGATACAGGCGATAAAAACTGCCTCAGAGATAGTTAATGTAAAGAAAAAAACTTCAAAACCAAATGTAAACTTTTAACACTGTATGGAAAAAATAACAATAAGGGGAGCCAGACAGCACAATCTGAAGAACATATCTCTTGAGATACCAAAGGGAAAACTCATTGTTATAACGGGCGTTTCCGGCTCCGGCAAATCTTCCCTTGCATTTGATACACTGTATGCAGAAGGGCAGAGGAGGTATGTTGAATCCCTTTCTTCATACGCTCGGCAGTTTCTTGAACAAATGGAAAGACCGGATGTGGATTCAATTGAGGGACTTTCACCATCAATATCTATTGATCAGAAAAGTGTATCCCATAATCCTCGTTCTACAGTTTCTACGGTCACGGAGATATACGATTACCTGAGGGTTCTTTATGCGAGAGTGGGTAAACCCTATTGTTACAAATGCGGAAAGGAAATATCGGGACAGACTGTCCAGCAGATTGTTGACCAGATTCTTTCATTAGGTTCTACAAAGGCAGTTATATATGCTCCGATTGTAAGGGGAAGAAAGGGAGAATTCAAAAAGGAACTGATAGAACTTGCCAAAGAGGGGTTTACGAGGATAAGGCTGGATGGGACCACATACTCATTACCCGTTGACCTTGAGATAGATAAAAACAAGAAACACACATTAGAACTCGTAATAGACAGGATCAAAACTTCTGATGAAATGAGGGGTAGAATAGCAGAGAGCATTGAACTGGCAGTTGAAAAAGCGAAGGGGATTGTGAGGGTGGAAACGGAAGACGGAAGGGAGATGATTTTCAGCACCAAATTTTCATGTGTTGAATGCGGAACCAACTTTCCTGAAATTGAACCGAGGTTTTTTTCCTTCAACAACCCTTACGGTGCATGTCCCGAGTGCGCAGGGATAGGAAAAAAATGGTTTTTTGATGAGAAACTTATAATTACTTCTGAAGATCTGCCATTGATAAAAGCCCTTCCTCAATACATAAGGGCTAACGAGAAGCCACTTCTTGATATGCTTGAAGCCCTTTCAAAGCATTATGGATTTTCCCTCACAGTTCCGTATAAAAATATCCCACCTGAAATAAGAAAAAAAATTTTTTACGGAACTGAAGAGGAAATTGAATTTTTTGTTGAGAGGGCAGGAAGAAGACAATACTTCAAAAAGCCGTTTGAGGGAATAATAAAATATCTCCAGAAAAAGTATGAGGAAAGCGAATACAGGTGGGAAGCATACGAACTTGAGAAACTTATGACATTCAGAACCTGTCCACTTTGTAACGGAGCCCGTTTGAGGAAGGAGAGCCTCTCGGTGAAGATAATGGGTTTGAACATATACGAGTTTACTAAGTTTACGACGCTTGAGGCTCTCAATTTCCTTGACAGGATGTGGGAAAATTTTACGGAGAAGGAAAAAAAGATAGCAGAGAAAATAGTAAAAGAAATAAGGGACAGGTTGAGGTTTATGATAAAGGTCGGACTTGATTATTTAACCCTTGACAGGTCTTCTTACACCCTTTCAGGAGGCGAAAGTCAGAGGATAAGACTTGCTACCCAATTGGGGTCGAGGCTTACGGGCGTCCTGTATGTTCTTGATGAACCAAGTATAGGACTTCATCCAAGGGATACCCAGATGCTTCTTGAAACCCTCAAAGAATTGAGGGACATCGGAAATACTGTAATAGTTGTTGAGCATGATGCAGATACGATAAGGAGTGCAGATTTTGTGATTGATATGGGTCCAGGCGCTGGGGTAAATGGAGGCTGGGTTGTCGCTACAGGTTCTCCGGATGAAATTATGAAGAATGAAAATTCTCTGACAGGGCAGTATCTCTCAGGGATGCTTGAAATAGAAATTCCTCCTGCAAGGCGCAGCCCGGTTCCCGGAAGATATCTGCTTTTGAAGGGTGCAAAGGGTAATAATTTGAAGAACATAAATGTCAAATTCCCACTCGGAGTTTTTATATGTGTAACAGGTGTATCCGGTTCAGGAAAGAGTTCGTTAATTACAGATACACTTTATCCAGCCCTTGCAAAGAAGCTATATAACTCAAAAGATACTCCCCTTCCATATACATCTGTAGAAGGGATTGAACATATTGATAAGGTTATAGAGATTGACCAGTCTCCTATTGGCAGAACCCCTCGTTCGAATCCAGCTACCTATGTGGGAGTTTTTACCCCGATAAGGGAACTATTTGCCCAGCTTCCTGAGGCAAGGGCAAGAGGTTATAAACCCGGGAGGTTCAGTTTCAATGTGAAAGGTGGAAGGTGTGAAGCGTGTCAGGGAGAAGGAGTTGTAAAGGTTGAGATGCATTTTTTACCCGATGTATATGTGAAATGTGATGTATGCGGCGGAAAGAGGTTTGACAGAGAGACCCTTGAGATAAAGTTCAAAGGATTGAACATCTACGAAGTCCTTGAACTCACAGTGGAGGAGGCATTTGACATATTCAAAAATATCCCCAGAATAAGAAACAAACTTCAAACCCTTAAAGATGTAGGTCTTGACTACATAAAACTTGGTCAGCCTGCACCCACACTTTCCGGCGGAGAGGCGCAAAGAGTCAAACTTGCAAAGGAACTTTCAAGAAGGGCTACAGGAAGGACGGTTTACATACTTGACGAACCAACCACAGGACTTCACTTTCATGATGTGAAAAAACTTCTGAATGTCCTATCACTTCTTGTTGATCAGGGAAATACAGTTATAGTGATTGAACACAATCTGGAGGTGATAAAGTGTGCAGATTACATCATAGACCTCGGTCCTGAAGGAGGAGACAGAGGCGGAGAGATAGTAGCAGAGGGAACACCGGAAGAAGTAGCTCAAAATCCGAACTCCTATACTGGAAAGCATCTTTTGAGAATCCTCGGGGGTAAAACCGCGGGAAATTTGTTGAAAAGAGTTTTATGAAGGAATATATTTTTGAAAAAAAGGAGGTAGAGCCGTAGATTTTAAATACCGTGTAAACCACCAGATAAGGGCGAAGGTTGTTCGTTTAATTGGAGAAGATGGAAAGAATAAAGGAGAAGTGCCTTTGAAAGAAGCGATAAGATATGCTGAAGAAGTTGGGCTTGACCTTGTGGAGGTTGCTCCGGATGTGAATCCGCCTGTTTGTAAGGTTATGGATTACGGAAAGTTCAAATACGAAATGAAAAAGAAGATGCAATCTGCGAAGAAGAAACAGACGAGCGTGGTCCTCAAAGAGATCAAAATAAGACCCAAGATTGAAGAGCACGATTATCAGGTCAAACTAAAACATATAAGGAGGTTTCTTGAAGAGGGGAACAGGGTAAGGGTGATACTCATGTTCAGGGGAAGGGAACTTGTATATATGGATAAGGGTGTTAAATTGGTTGAAAGAATTCTAAAGGATGTTGAGGATTTAGGGGTTCAGGAAAAAGAGCCAGTGAAGGACGAGAAGACTATTGTTTTTACAATATCACCTCAAAAGAAAGGAGGAAAAGGTGCAAAAGTTAAAGACACACAGTGGAGCGAAAAAGAGGTTCAGGATAACAGCAAAGGGCAAGATCAAGTATAAAAAGGCTGGTTTAAGACACCTTCTTACAGGAGATTCCAGGAAGAAGAAAAGACACCTGAGGAAACCGGCGATAATGGAGGCAGAACTTGGTAAAAGGTTAAAGAATACCTATTTGCCATATAAGTAAGGAGGTTGAAATGGCGAGAGTTAAACATGCTCCGAAATCAAGAAAAAGAAAGAAGAAGATGTTCAAACAGACAAAGGGATACTGGGGTCAGAGGAAAAATGTTTACAGGAGGGCTAAGGAAACACTTTTAAGGGCTCTCCATTTTTCATACATCCACCGAAGGAGAAAGAAAAGGGATTTCAGAACATTGTGGAATATAAGGATAAATTCAGCATTGAAGGACGAAGGTTGTTCATACAGCAAATTTATTAGCCTTTTGAGAAAAAAGAATGTCCAGTTGAACAGAAAGGTTCTTTCAGAGATAGCGATAATGGACCCGGAAGGGTTCAAAGAAATAGTTCAATTCGCCACATCGTAGGATAAAAAAGACATTTACGAAAGAATTAAAGTAAAAAAGAGATACATCATTTTGACAGGTGATGGGTATCTGCAACAAACTCTTGAATTTACAGTTTAAGGGTGTTAAAAATTTCCCATGAGACGAATAAGGCTCTTTTTTGCAATTTTCATTACTTTGTTCCTTATAGCCTGCATAGAGGTTAGGGAGGAGATAAAGATAAAGTTAAACGGTTCAGGGGAGATGAGGGTCTATTACAGGGTTTCAAAGATGCTCTATACGAGCATTGAAAAGGGAGAGATGACATCTCTTTATCCTCTAACCCCGAAAGACATTGAAAGGTCAGCCTCCAAGAATCCTCATATAAAACTAAAGAAGGTTTCTGCTGAAACAAAGGGGAGGGATGTCTATATAACGACTGTTTTGAGTTTTGACAGGTTTGATGCCCTCACCCAGCCAGGGAGTGTTTATAAACTTACAGAAGGTGAGGATTATGTAGAGGCGATGATAAAGATAAGGGTTCAGCCAAGAAAGAAGAAGGACGAAAAGGAAATCCAGCAGCAAATAACAGATATGATGATAAAAAACCTTGAAGCCTATCGGAACAAAATCACGATAAGCACTCCAACAGAGATTATAGATTCAAATGCAGATTACTGGGAAAAAAGGGAAGCGAGGTGGGAAATACCTTCCTCAGTTTTTTATACAGGTGCAGACCAGGATATAGTTCTCTGGGTGAGATACAAAAAGAAACCCTCACTGTGGGAAAGGGTGAGGGATATTATCAGATGAGACTATTTTACATCCCCCTTATTCTTTTAATTCCATCTTTATCTTTTTCCTACGGATTTGAAAAAAAGAGATTTTACACAGGAATTAACCTCCATCTTTTTACATCCGATAAGGTTTTTGATAACAAAAAAAATCTCAAAGAGATGGGACTTGAATATATAGAAAGGAGGTTTGAGGTTCAGTTTGGCTTCAATATAGCATACGGACTCAGAATGGAATTTCTTGTTCCATTAATAGGGAGGGAAATGGATTACGCTTATACAAATGTCTATTTAATAGGAAATCAACTGGCGATAGAGACTTTGTTCTCAGATATAAATGCCTGGGGGATCGGGGATTTGAAGGCCAGATTGGGAGGTTCGTATAGGGTGATGAAGAATTTTGAAGGAGGAGGATTTTTTGACTTTAAACTTCCAACAGGTTCAACAAGCATGGGAAATGGAAAAATCCCCCTTGGGAGCGGGCAAGCGGATTTTGGATTTTATCTATCCGGAAGATTTTTTGCGGATTTTTTCAATGTGGAATTGGATTTGGGATATGTTTTGAGGACATACGGAGAGCCTTCATACATTCTTTATTATCCTCTTACTGGTGCAGTTGGAAAGGGGGTTGACCCGGGTGATGAGATAAACACAAGATTAAAATCTGCTTTTAAAATTAAGGGTTCATTCTGGGTAGGTATTGTTTTCAATTTAATGATGACGCAGGGAGATGGGATAAAATTTCTGGTTCCTGAGAATAATGAATTAAAAGAGGAATGGGGATATTATGAGTCATCCAATTATGGCTATCTAAAGCCATTTCTATCCATAAGGACGAACGATGGGTTCATAGGTGAAATAGGTTTCAGTTTTCCTGTTTATGGAAAGAACTATCCCTCAGAACCCTTTTTTCCATTCTTAAGGAACTTTCCTCTCTTTCCCGCAAGCGGGATTTCGGCATCTATCGGGTATAATTTCTGATGAAAAAAAAGGCATTTTTCATCATTCTCCTGCTTATTCCTTTCAGAGGTTATTCCCTTAACAATCCATCTATAAAATGGCTCGTCTATGAAGCTGAGGGATTTAGGGTTCTGTATCAGGAAGGTGCCCGTAGAACTGCTGAAGAGATAGCAAAACTCCTTGAAGAAAAAATTTTCAGCGGGGTAAAGGAGGAGACAGGATTCTCAGGGGAATCCCGGATAACCATTATAGTTGCTGACGAATCGGACATCCCGAACGGATTTGCAGTTGAGGAATATGACCTTGTATTCATATATTCCACAAACCTGTACATTCCCATTAGGGGAAGGCATCTCTGGACTGGAAATGTAACCGCCCATGAACTCACACACATATTTGCGAGGAGGATGAAGTCCATATTTGGCAAAAGCATCCCGTTTTTGACGCTTGGAGGGGCTGCAATCTATGAGGACAGAGTTCACAACAGGGGGTTTGAGGCTTTCGTCTTTATCCCCTTCCCTGATAAGGTTGAACCATCGTGGTTCACAGAAGGGCTCGCCCAGCTCGTTTCTGAAAAACTTGGTTTTGATTCATGGGATACGACAAGGGATATGCTTTTAAGAACTGCGGTTTGTGAGGATAAAATTCTATCTTACGATGAGATGGTCTCATTCAAGGAAAAGAAAGGGCTTTCTCCGGAAATGGTGTATAATCAGGGGTATTCGTTTTTGAGATTCATAGCAAATAGGCATGAGGGAATTCTGAAGGAACTCATTAAAAAGAGGTCATCGTTCATAACAAGTTTTGAAAGGGAGTATGAAAAAATCACGGGTGAGCGGTTAACAGATGTCTATTACGAATGGAAATCTGAAATAAAAAAACTTTATTCAGAAAAGATGAAGGAAATCGGTGATGAAATCACAGGAAAAAAGGTAAAGGGCGATTCCTTTTTCATTTCCTATTCTGGAATCCATGAAGATAAGGCTTTTTATGTTATGGGAAAGGATTCTTTTTTCATGAACAAACTCATTCTTGAAAAAGGGAATAGAAGAAAAAAAATTGATTCTTTCATATCGTCCCCCCCATCATTTTCTCCTGATGGAAAAGAGATTGCTTATACAAAATACAAAATTACATATCTTGATTCCATCGTTTCTGAATTAAAGGTTTACAATCTGAAATCAGGAAAGAAGAGAACAGGTGTGGAAAGGGCATTTCTTCCGGTTTACTCACCGGATTCATCATTCATCGCCTATGTGAGGAACATGGATGGGACCCATAACATATACTTTCTGAAAGATGGGAAGGAGAAAAAAATAACAGATTTTCAAAATGCTGAACAGATTGCAGGGATGGACTTCCTTAACGAAAATGAAATTGTTTTAAGCCTTTATTCCAATGGGAAGCAGGATTTGTGGATACTTGACATAAACTCAAAAAATTTGAGAAGAATTACCGACACGCCCGAAGAAGAAAGGGATGTGAGGAGATGCGGGGATGGAAAAATTGTGTTCAGTGCGGATTACAATGGAATATTCAACATATACCTCGGGGACATGAAGGATGGGAAAATTTATAGATTGACGAATCTGAAGGGAGGCGGGTTTTATCCATATCCGTCATCCGATTGTAGCAGAGTATTTTATACTTCCTACACGAAGGATGGCTACAACATATATGAGGTGAACACAGAACAGATGAAGGAGGCTGGGAGTTTTACAGTGATTGAAGGAAATTATGGAGAAGGAAGGGTAATAGAAGAATTTATGGGAAAAAGCAAAAGGTACAGGTTTATATCAAATCCCCTTCATCTTTATCCTACCATTCTTTATTACCTTGAAGGGCTGGGATTTGGACTGGGTTTTGACTACTCAGACAAACTCCTCAGGCATATAATAGGTGCTGGAACTTTGGTAAATATGGATGGAGATTTGATTCTTTCTGCTGGATATGTAAACAGAACCTTCTATCCTACTTTTATAATAAGAGGAACCACGAGTTCGCGAGCCTCAAGGCTC
>Ga0207433_10013960_pt1 | contig 11714 bp, 6 predicted proteins | sample YelNatPaOPGAMG01_FD_187559 | JGI IMG/M metagenome (GOLD analysis project Ga0207433, IMG submission 187559) | Hot spring thermophilic microbial communities from Obsidian Pool, Yellowstone National Park, USA - OP-RAMG-01 (SPAdes) (version 3) | ecosystem: Environmental > Aquatic > Thermal springs >...
CGACTTGGCAACGGAATTGACAAAGGCTGGAATACACGTTAACCTTCAGCACATGCCAAGCGGCGAAGCCCGCATACAAGTCATGGCTAACAAGAACTTCCACATCTACACTGGCGGCTGGAGCCTAGGCGTAGACCCCGACTTCCTAGTGTTGTGGCACTGGGGCTACTATTGGCACCCAGGAAGACCATACAACTACGCTGGCTGCAACAACCCAGACTACAACGAGGCGGCTGACGGTGTACAATACGCTAACGACCAGGCTGAAGCCGTATACTGGGCTTTAAGGGCTCAGGAAATCTTTGCAACAAACGTCCTAAGCGTTCCATTATGGACAAGCACAGGCTTCAAAGCTGTTAAACGTGCATACACTGGCACGCCAGGCACACCGGACGGAGAGGACGTTTACGAAGGCAAATATTGGGAAGGCTTCGTAAACGTTGCTGGCTACGGAGTAGACAGTGGAAGCACCTTTATGAACATGCGTCCAGAAGGTTTCGAATGGGGCGACGGAGAACACATGACTATACGCTACGGCTTCAAGACGCAGGAGATAAAGATGCTGAACCCAGTTTACGCTGAGTGGCTATGGGACAACACCGTCATAGACCTCATAGGCTACGACAGCCTGTTAACGCGTAACCCGTACAACCTAGGCGAGTGGCTACCATGGGTTGCAAGCAAATTCAGAGTGAGCACATACACTCACCCGACTTATGGCGAATGCACAAAAGTCATATTCACACTCAGGCCAGGCGTCCAATGGAGCGACGGAAAACCAGTAACAATAGCAGACATATACTTCACATTCGTCGAAATAGACGACATACTAGCCGCAAGAGGCTTGCCACCACCATGGTGGATAAGCAACGTGCAAGACATACTGTCATTCTCAGTGCTTGACGCCTACAACTTCGAAGTGCTATTAGACGTAAAAAGCGTGTTCGCAATAGGCTGGTGCGGTGGAAACCGCATCTTGCCCAAACACGTTTGGAAGCCAATCTGCGAATCAGGAGACCCAACAACCTTTGCGCCAGATCCAAACATGATAAACATCGGCGCATGGAGACTACAGGAATACGTGGAAAACAGCCACGTACTCCTAACCGCAAACGCCCCACACAAAACAGTTCAAAACAACCTGGTAGGCTCAACACCAGTCACATCAGACATGGGCTTCTTCAGATACACACCAATAATCGCAGACGTATACATAAAAGACCCACCAGAACTTGACCACTACTACAAAGTTCCAAACGGCACAGCCGCAACAGTAGCAATCGACATAATCAACCTCAAAGCCGCACAAATCGACGGCGTAACAGGCACAATAACCGTTGAAGGACCAACACCGCAAACCGTAACGTTCGGCCCAATAAGCATAGCCGCCCAAACAACATACCAGATAACGGTGCCAATAACATTCACAAAAGGCTTGTGGAAGATAAGCGTCTCCACATCATGGACAGAGTCAGGTGGACGCGCAAACACTTGGCAAGGCTTTATCCTATTCTGGGCGACAACAAAGGAGGACATAGCTGGAAGCACATGGTACGACGATGCTGGACTTGGCACATACCCATACAAGACCGAGCTGCCAACACCAGACATGAAGGTTGACGTTAAAGATGTTGCTGCAGCAGCTAGAGCCTTCGGCACAAGGCCAGGCGACGCGAGATGGAACACCAACGCCGACCTTAACCTGGACTACAAGATAGACGTTAAAGACATCGCGGCAATCGCGAAGAAGTTCGGTTGGAAGTAAACAGCCAAGCGGATAACAAACCTTCACCCCTCTTTTTTATTTATCCTCCACGTATCGTGAAAACTTTATTTATCATCTGCTTCTAGCCTTTAGTCCTCATTCGTATAGAAGATTATTCCGTAATGCTTAAATTCGTAAATACCCTAATTTTATATCGCGAATAAATGGAGAAGGGAGAAAACATGAAGGAGAAATTATTGTCTCTAGCTTTGCTTGTAATTCTGACGCTTAGCATGGCAGTAGTCTTTCCAGCAACTGCGACAAAACCCGCAAACAGCATATACATAGACCCTGAAACGCTAAACTTCAACACTGGAAGCCAATCAGTCGGCTACAAATTCAACATAACCGTATGGATGCACTTAGACACTGATTCTTTCTCATGGCAAGTGAAAATTGTCTTCCCAAAAACTTGGCTGAAATGCAACAAAGCAGGCTACGCAGGTGCAGGCGGAGTTGACTCCGATAAAAGCGAATACTTTGCAGGCCTTACCACCGTGCCGCTTACACCCGTGATAGATAATGGTGCAGGCACTGTGTTGCACGGTGAATCCTTGCAAGGTAGCATTTCCGCTCCCCCAGCAGATAAGAGACTAATGTGGGCAGAATTCGAAATAATTGCAGCTCCAGGCAAATACGAGACTCTCACAGGCGCACTTGACATCAACAATATTGACACCTACGTTCTAAACCCAAGCCTTAGTGAAATACCAATCACAAAATATGGTGCTACGCTTACTTACGAGTGGACGCAGCCGGCTAAGCCAACGCTTGCAGTTTCGCCAACACTAGTCCAGTACGGACCTTACCCACCGCCAGCAGTAGGCCAAGAATTCGACATCCAAGTTAAAATAATGGGCTTAGACGCAGCTTGGAACCTCCACAACGCAAGCTTCACATTAAGCTACAACAGCACATTAATCAGCGTCGTCAGCACAACCGTTAACCCAGCTTGGACAACAAGCACGGTTGACACTTCAACACCAGGAGTAATAAGCGTAGTTGTCAAAGACTATGCAACTCCACCGCCATATGGAGACGTCCTAGTAATAACCGTACGCTTCAAAGTTGAATACCAAGGTGCTTATCCAGCAGTTGACATAAGCCCGCTTAACTTAGGCAACATAGAACTTTGGGACACAATTCAAACAATACCCACAAACGCCCCCGTCAACGGACAAGTCAAAATAATTGGACTCCTAACACTACCACTACCATACCTAGAAGTTTCAAGCGTAACCATGGGTCCAGGACCTGCAAGAGGAGAACTATTCAACGTAACAGTGTCAATAAAGAACCTGGATGAACACTGGTACCTTGTAGGAGTAGACTTCAGACTAAGCTATGACCCAGCGCTAATCACGCCGGTCGCAGCGTACGAAGGGCCATTCATGCCATACTGGTCATCACAACAGCCAGGCTCATTGGGCACATTCTGGGTCAGCTACTTCGAAAGCGACGGCTTCGGACCACACGTGTTAATTGGCAACCTGATATATCCCAACGAAACAGGACGGTGGAACGAACCATTCCCAAGCGGAGAAGGCGTAGTAGCAATCATAACATTCCGCGTTGAGTATCAATCCTTCGGCGAACCAGATTTAAGCTGCCCACTTGAAATCATCGAACAAACATGGGCAGGCCTAGATGGCCCCGCAACACAAAACATAGTGGACGTCCCATATGATGATCCAGTAAACGGAACATACACAATAACGACAAACTGGCCTGGACGAATGATCGACGTTTACACGCAGTATCCCGCCCCCTACGGTGGACAAGGACTAAACAAGCCAAGCGACATGTTCTGGCCACAGAAAGAAGTTGAGCTCTACGCTAATGTGACGTACAACTACTGGCCAGTCCAACAGAAAGACGTTGCCTTCGAAATAAGAGACCCTCACGGCGATGTGTGGGCTATACTCACAGCTAGAACAGACGATAACGGTGTAGCGCACACAAGCTTCAGAATACCTTGGCCATGTGACAATCCGGAAGACCTGTTCGGAGTATGGACGGTCACAGCCACAGTGGACATAGCATGCACAGTGGTCAACGACACATTAACGTTCCACTTCGACTACCTTGCTGAAATATTCAAAGTCACAACAGACAAATTTGAATACAACCACTGTGAGTATGTCACCGTGAACATCAAGTTTGGAACACACGCACAACAAACATACCCGCTTGTCCTATTTGTGGTCATCAAAGACGAGCTTAACGTACCAATAGGCTACGCTATCGTCAGCATGGACATTGGAGGAGCGACATACTGTCAGTACAAGAACTACACGGTATCCGTCCATATACACGTGCCAAAGTTTGCAGCTGCCGGCATAGCCAAAGTATACGTAACAGCATACAATAAACTGCCAAGCCAAGGCGGATTCGCATACTGTCCAACCTACGGCGACGGATGGCCAATCGGCGCCACAATACCAGAAATTGCAATACAGCCCTACTAGAACTAGTAGCTACAGTAGCCAACATAAACATTTCAGAATCTCCTTTTTTTATTTTTAGATATAAGTCAAATATTGTTTTCTTTTGTCGTTTGTAAGGGTTTCAAATTCAATGTTCACAAAAGAGTTTTAGATTTTGCGAATATTTTTCAATTAGCGCGCGATTCGCTTTGCTTTGCTGCAGAAATGCAGCATCCTAATAAGTGGACATTATAGTCAAGTCGAAACCGATAGAGTTCAAAAACCTCAACCCTTCGACGTTAACCATCCAGACTCCCAATACGACTCGAACAAAAAACATAGACTGCAACGAAAAAATTGATGTAAAAGGCGTGTCAATTGCAGCCAGAAGCGTTGGCTATGTCGAACCATAAGCCCTCCTTTTTTAAGCTCCTCACATTTCTGGAAAAAGATAACAAGCACACTCATAATCATTCTGAATAAACTTTGCCAAAGTTCTTAGCTACTAAAGCCACATCCTTCACATCTATTTTTCCATCTTTGTTAACATCTGCAACATGGTTCCATCTGACGTGCCCAAGATAAGAACCGAAAACTAACGCGACAGTTGACACGTCTCTAACGTCAACTTGTCCAAATTCAAATCGCCTAAAAGTGAAATATAAAAAAGAGCAGAAACCTCGCCGCTGAAAGGTGCTCCATCAAGTGCATAAACCGAAACGTTCACGCATCCCAACCCCACAGCAGCCCAAAAAGCAACCTGAAGAACACAGCTAAAATTCGTATACCCCGTGTCCAAGGTCAAGTTACAAACGGAACCACCAACAATCTGACGCAAAGAGTCAAACAGAACAAACCCAAATAAACATTTCTAGAAGTCATACCAATGTTCTCCAAAGAAACTTCAACTCCCACCCAGCAACCTTGTGGAGGATCAACATGCGCGCGCCACACCCACATTATTTGTCGGCACCACCAAACTAAAGCTAACATTCTGAACATTATTAGACGGTCCATAAACTTGAAAAGAAATAAGAATGTTCTGGACAGGCGCCAAATTATAAGTAACATAAGCAAAAAGAACAACCATCTCAAGTCGCGCAAAAGCGTCACTGGGCGCTCCGAAACCCAGACCACTAAACATTTCCTTCTGAGTATAAACTTCAACATGCCATCCTAACGAATCAGCCTCAACCACAAAAACCAATCGAGTCAAAACTAAAACAAACAAAGACAAATTGAAAACTGAACGCCGCCTCGAGAAAATCTCCTTTCTCCCAAAGAAAATAAACAGCTTCAACTGTAAACAGTTTATGGAAAAATTCTCTGTTAATAATAATCCAAAAGTGCAACCTAGAACTTAATTACATAAATTTTAAATAATATTTACCTTGTAATAAAACTGTGCGTTTGTCTAAGAGAAAAATAAAGAGGAGAAAGGAAAATGAAAAACAAACTATCAGTTGTAACGATGCTTCTAATGCTTTTCATAAGCACTGTTACAATAGTGCTGCCTGCTGTGCCTGTTAACGCTACTGATGGTGTACTGAATGTTTTGTTTGATCAAGATGTTGCTTGGGCGCACGTTAAGGTTGAAGAATTTGCCAATTCTGTTAAGTGGACAATCGACTTAAACGAAGGTAGCACATACTTGAACAATCCGGTTGCTGGGATAGTGGTTATAATAGGGATTGGCAATGAGATAAAGTTTCAAGTTCACAACAACGATGGCGTTGATTCGAACTATCCTTATGGAACATGGCTATACAGCATATATGATGGTGGCTGGCGCACTGGAACAGGCGGCAACAATCAACCACTACCAGAGGGCATAACCGCTACAGGTGGCAGAAGCAAAAGTGAAAATCCGCAAATGATTTTCACAGTTACTATAGGTAAGGCTTATCTTGCGAACGAGTTTAAGTGGGCAGTCTATTTTAAGGGAGGAAGCGGCGGAAGAACCTTCTATCCGACAGATTTCTCATGGTATGACACAAACACAAGCGACATGGCCACTGCCAAATACTTAATTTTAGGCGGGGCTATTGCCAGTATTGCCAAAGCCAAAGGAACAAGCGAACAGTATTATTGGGGAAGTGGATGCTGGGCCGCAGTATTAGGACAGAAATTTGAAATTTACATCGACCCGACAGTTCCGCCCTTTGACGTACTAGGCAACTTTAAGATAGATGACATTTCCAGCATCTCATACCACACGAACAAACCGGGCTCTCAAAACGATGTAGACTTCTATTTAGTAATTTACACGAAACCTGACGGGGTTAACGACCATGGTTGGTATGGATATAAACTGATCGGAGAACCATACTTTTCAAGAAACCTCAACGCTCCATCCGATCAATGGAATAAATGGAGCACAGACGTAGGCACAAATCAGCTTACGTTCTTCGATCCAGACACAATAGGCTTCTATGGATTTTATGGTCAACCAACTCTACAAGATATTCAAGCTGGCCCAATTAACTGGCATGACTACTATTCTGGATGTCCAGTAACCAACATCGATTATGGAGTGGAAGTAGTAAAATACATTTCGTTCCAAACAGGGACGAATTGGATGAACACATTCCAAGGCTACATAGACGCAATAACGATAGGGCTAAAAGATGGAACAACCGTTTCCATAGACCTTGAAGGTTTTGCAGGCGAGGTTTGGGTTGACGACGATTGGACCGGCTTACCACCAGGTTACGAGGTTGAACCAGGCAAGTTCATAGGCTACAACGCCTTCGCAAAAATACAGGATGGCATTAACGCAGTAGCTCCAGAAGGCATAGTACATGTTTATCCAGGTACATATGTGGAACAATTGGTCATCAACAAGAGCTTAAGCCTACAAGGAGCGGTTGGAGCTAAAATTGTAGCCCCCAATACACGAAGTACGTTCACGATTCCAGAATCCACTGCGACATGGGATCCAATAATCTTCGCTTATGGATCAATAAGCGGATACGAAACAATCAGAGTGACTATTGACGGATTCGAAGTTGACGGAGGAAACAAAGCCTCAAGCAGTTATCGATATGCTGGGATACTCTGTCGAAACGTCAAGCCAGGCATCATATCACACAATCTAATCCACAGACTCTACCCGCCTTCAGGAAAGGGAAGCGGGCCACAAACGTTCGGCATTATTGTTTACGGCGACTCAGGAATGACAATTCAGAATAACGAAATTAGAGACTTCAGCAGAGGCGGCATAAGCATCTCAGGAGACGATGGGCCACGCCTTGACCCAGTTGCCACAGTTAAAGAAAACGTTGTGGCGGGAAACGGATTAGAAACTGAAACAGGCTGGTGGGCGGAAAACGGCATTCAAATAGCTTGGGGTGCCGGTGGAAATGTTATTGGTAACATCGTGAGCAACTGCGAAGTGAACAATCAATACTGGGTAGCAACTGGAATCTTAATCTACAGTGCTGCTGAGGAAGTAGGCATACTGAGCAACATCGTAGCAAACTGCGATGTAGGCATAGCCGTGGCTTCACCATCCTTTGACGTTATTGACGGCAATACGGTGACAGGTTGCAACTGGGAGGGAGTAAGACTCGGATGGCCAGTGAACAACGTAACGGTTTCAAATAACATTCTAAAAGAGAACTGGGCAGGTATCGGAGTTTGGGACGCCTCAGACAATAAAATCCAATACAACACTATAGAAAACAACGACTACGGCATATACATGGACGGCGAATCAAACAACAACCTAATCGCCCACAACAAAATCGTATACAACAATGTCGATGGAATACACATCGAACCCTACGGGGGATACGACCCATCAGGAGCAAAGGTCCACTATAACTGCATAGTAGGTAACGTAGGATACGGGGTTTATAAAGAAGGTTCAGAAACAGTTGATGCAACTTACAATTGGTGGGGAGACGGCACAGGACCATATCATCAGACAAAGAACCCATCTGGATTAGGAGACAAAGTAAGCGATAACGTGGAATTTGAGCCTTGGTTAGTGGCCTACTTTGACTATTACCGCAAAAACCCTGTAGTTAATGAAAATGTAACATTTGACGCTTCACTAACCAACAAACCATGCCATCCAAGAATCATAATCAGCTACAAATGGAACTTCAACGACGGCACGGGCGACATTGTTGAAACAGATCCCATTATCGTTCACTCCTTCAACGCTCCCGGATACTACAATGTAACGTTGACAATAACATATGATGACTCTACAACATACACTGAATGGCAAATGCTTTATGTTTCCAACAAACCCTACTTTAAAGTTGAACCAGAAATCGTGAACATAGGACTTTTAAATAAAGAATTCAAAATAAACGTGACAATTAACAACGTAGACATAAACCAAAGAGTAATAGCCGTTCAGTTCAGAATACCCTATAACGCTACGCTCCTGCAATTCATTGACATAGCCGAGGGACCATTTATGAAACAAGCTGGAAACACCCTCTTCATGTGGTATGACGAAGAAAGCGTACTATTCGGACGAAACCTAGTCGTAGGCATCTTTATATACCCAGATGAAAACGGCACATGGCACGAGTTTCCAGAAGGAAGCGGTCTGCTGGCAACAATAACATTCAAGGCAATATACCAAGAGAGAGGCCTTGAAAAACCTCCACTCGCATGCAACTTAGCGCTCTGCGACACACTTATCATCGATGATGAAATCCAAGAAGTCCCGCATGACATCCAAAACAGCGTATTTCAGATGTACCCAACCAACATCGGAGACATAAACTATGACGGGAAGGTTGACGTTAGAGATGTTGCAAGGGTTGCAGCAGCCTTCGGCGAAACACCGGATCGTCCACGCTGGGATCCAATATGTGACATAAACTGCGACAACAAAATCGACGTCAAGGACGTAAGTCTCGTAGCACGCAACTTCGGCTGGAAGAGCCTCTACGACCCATAAGTTTCAAACTCTCCCATTTTTTCTAATGTCAAGAATATGCTGAAGATTACTATGTAGGAATAGAAGCAAATTCCATAATTCTTATTAGTCAAGGAGAAACTATTTCATTAGGTGCTAACAGTTGAACAATCATATTCAAATCTTAATTCTTGTCGTGGTGTTCAGTTTATTAATAACAACAATTCCCGTAGCTTACTCTGCGGCAACAACTGTTGACTTCGCTCCCCGCCAAACAGTCAAGCTAATAAACGAAACCTTCAGCCTGAACGTGACACTATCAGATGTCACAAACCTAAACGCTTGGCAAACAACGATTTCCTTCAACCCTGAAATCCTAAACTGCACGGGCATACTAATCCCATCAGACAACATATTCGCCGGATACAACACCTTCAACGCAAGTGTTATTAACAACACAATAGGCCAATTGACAGTCTTCTGCGCCCTAGAAGGAAATACCGGCGTCAACGGCTCAGGAAAACTAGTTACCATTGAATTTAAAGGCAAAAACATCGGAGTTACATCTTTAAACTTCCTAAATCTGATGCAAATCCGTCTGGACGGAACCTACCTTCAAGATCCAAACTATAATGTTATACCTGCACAATTCACAATAGGAATAATAGAAATAGTCTCAGGGGACTTTCAACTTAACATGTTCGACGTGACCCAAGATACAACCGTCTTCAAAGTTGGCATTCGAACTAACTCAACTATAACAGACTTTCAATTCAACCAAACTTTCAAGGAATTAACATACAACGCAACAGGTTTAACAGGTACAACAGGAGGAAGCATCGTCACAATACCCAAAGACCTACTTAATGACACGCTCCTAATACTGTTAGATGGCATTCCAACTCGGATCTTTATAAGCTCCCTAAAAACACTAACGCAAAACAGCACCCATTGTTTCACATACTTCAACTACACTCACAGTACAAGAAACATCAAAATCAGGCTCACACTTCCAGGCGACTTAACTGGCGATAGGAAAGTTGATGTGAAAGATGTTGCTATCGTAGCTAAGTCCTTCGGCTCTACGCCCGGCTGGGGTCGTTGGGATCCTCTAGCAGATCTTGACTGCAACTACAAAATTGATGTAAAAGACGTAGCGTTCGTAGCTAAAAATTACGGGAAAATACTGACTCCCAGCAACTAAAACCTTTTTTTCAAAACATTTCTAGTCGCTAGAACATAATTCCAGAAACCTTTTATTTCGCAACGCCAAAGTATGATATTGTGGCTTCCAATGAAAATAAAAGCTGCACTTATCCTATTGACACTTATCTTGTCATTATGCCTTTTTAATGCACGTGCAGCCCAATCTCTGATACTAAATCTAAACACGGACAAAACTCTCTATGACCTAGGAGAAAGAATAACCATCAGTGGAAGCCTCATTTTAGGTGAAACCCCTGTCACAGACGGCTTAGTCGCAATAGAAGTTAAAAACCCGCGAAATGAAAGCATAATTCTAAGGACATTAACATCAGGAACGGAACCTCCGAAACCTTGGATAATAGAAATATTGGATTTTATTCCCTGTGATTCGTTAGGAAACCCTAAAACAAGCTTCACAAGAGGCGGGAATGCGGGCTTCAAAATAACCATAAAAAACAACGCGCTATCAGACTACTATGTAATAGTGCCTGTCTACATTCAATATTCAGATAACACGCCTTTCACCACATTCGAAATCTACGAAGGCATAGTTGAAGCAGGCAAAAACGTAAGCGCGTTAGTATGGCCAATTCCAATACCGGATACTGCTCCATTGGGAACAACCTATGCATACGCAAATCCCTTTAACGGCTACCCTGCAAACAACGGATATGCCTATTCTCCAGAAAAAGTTGCAGCATTCCAAATAACCCTTCCAACCGCAAGTACGTCTACACTGAGCGCAAACGAGTTAGCTTCGACAACAAGCGTTGGAACCTATAACACAACCTTTCAAACGTCGCCTTATGGCGGAATGATTGGAAACTACACTGTGCACGCAGCATCCCATTACAGCTACTACTTAATCACCAACCAGACCACATTTACTGTAAGGCTCATAGGGGACATCACAGGAAGCATCTACGGCGTACCAGACGGAAAAGTTGACGTAAAAGACGTTTCGCTAGTAGCCAGAGCATATGGTTCAAAACCGGGGCAACCAAACTGGAACCCTCTAGCAGACATAACAGGAGCGGAATATCTAGTTCCAGACGGCAAAGTAGACGTTAGAGATGTCTCCCTAGTCGCGAAAAGTTTCGGAAAATATGGAACCCTGCCTTAACAACATGCACAACAATGATAAAAAGCCATCAGATTTAATAGAGGAAGCTTCCATAACTTTTAAATAAAAAGATAAGGTCTATTTGCCCCATAGGAGAGAAGGAAAAATGATTAAAAGATCAAAAATACTCATCGCCCTGACTCTGACAGCCACGGCATTATTGCTTCTTGCAAAAATAAACAGTATAACGTCTGTGTTTGCTGCGCCTTCTGGTGTTGTTTTTTATGTTGATCCTGCCGTGAACTATTTTGAGACTGGCTCAACTCCTGTAGGGTTCAAATTCAATGTGACGGTGTACTGGAATGACACAGG
>Ga0207433_10013963_pt1 | contig 11712 bp, 18 predicted proteins | sample YelNatPaOPGAMG01_FD_187559 | JGI IMG/M metagenome (GOLD analysis project Ga0207433, IMG submission 187559) | Hot spring thermophilic microbial communities from Obsidian Pool, Yellowstone National Park, USA - OP-RAMG-01 (SPAdes) (version 3) | ecosystem: Environmental > Aquatic > Thermal springs...
TATAAACGAATTAGAAATCGGTTTCAAATTTGCAAAGGAATATGAGACACACAAAGATGAGGGTGATTACATAGGAATTAAACAGCAGATGATGAGGGCTCACAAAAAACTCATGGAAGTGTTATGATAAAAATAGGGGTGAATATGACAACATATACTTATGTTGGTTTGGAGTGGGACGCAGAAGATGACGAATTGATAATACCTATAATAGAAGCATTAGAAAAAAAGGGGATAGTTAGGCGGTTTGAAATACCAGAGGAAGTCTATTTTAAAATGATTGATAAAAGGTGGAAAACCAACGAGGTAGTTTGAAGACATAACCTTACCTATGCTGGCTTCACACAGCTGGTATTAGTCCAAAATACCAGCTTCTGCCCTTCACCCAATACCTCTGATATGGAGTTGCCTCATCTTTACTTTACTCATTAAAGTATTTAAACTCATATGTTCAGCAAACTCATATTTATTCAAAGAACTCTATGCCATCGGCGTCCTCTATAGCCCTTTTTATCCTCTTTTCTATCTCTTTCTTGTCCTCCATTTCGGTCTCAAAACACACTTGCATTCTCACCACCCTGCTTCCTTCTCAAGCCATAAATTTCCTTCAAATGCTCTCTATAATTCCTTATGTATTCCCTATGCTTCGCCCTTCCCATTTCTGTCCTCTGGAATATCTTGAGCCATAGGCTGTGCCTTCTGTTCATCTTTTCCCTAAAATCCTCAAACAGATGGTATTTTATGGCGTTTCTGTCCACCTTGAACTTCCTTGCGAGAGCCCTTATGCTCCAGCCCCTTGCGTTGTATAGAAGCCCGATTTCCTCAATCTGCTCGTCGCTCAGTTTTCTGTTCTTGTTCCTTTCTCTGCCAACCCTTTTTCCCTCCAATTCAAACCAGTATGGCATGTCTTGCACCCTAAATAATTTGAGCCGTTTTTACATGGCTCTCCTTCAATTTGTCCCTGTGGGATTAAAGGAGAGAAAATCCCACACTATCTGAGAGTTCGTTTCCAAACCCTATCTTTTTTTATTATCTCGCCTTCCGAGCAGTTTTTGCAAGCTATGAAGCTCGGCATTCTGCATTCTTTCCTTTTGAAGCCCAACTTGCATTTTGCCCTCGTGCTAACACCCCATAAAGCTCAAATTGCCCATTACCCTATCGAAATCTTCGTTCTCAAGCTTATGCAGAAGAGAGAGTTTGCTTCCCTCCTTCTTGTAGATATTGACGCACCTATAGTTCGTTTTCTTTTCTATTCCCCAGATCACCACAACTTCTATCGAAGATTTGTCCTTCTGGACATCCCCATACTTATACCTTTTCGTGTATTCCTCTAATTTCTCTTCTTTCACTTCTCTCATATAGCCCTCGAAAGACACTATCAGCATGTCAAATTCTGTTGTCAGAACAGCCCTCAGGACTTTAATTATGTCTTCTCTTTCTGGAGAGAATATCGGCACTATCGTGTCGCCCTTGAATATCACAAGGTGCGGAATAATCGTCTCGCCAGCCTCAATTGTCTTCTCTGAAAATACCTTCTCATATTCCAGTTCCTTTTCCAATCTTTCTTTCATTTTTATTCCCATTCCATTAATTCTGGTCTGTAATCCATAACCTCTATTTCAAACATATCAGCCTCTGCTCTCAATTTTCTTGCCATTCTTATTATCAGTCTGCTACCCCTTTTTCTCGATAGGCAGTCTTTCTTCAACTGGACAACCACTCTTCCTTCCGAAAGATAGGACAGATATCTGTCGAAGCTGAAGTTATACCAGAAAACCCCATCGGAACTGATTTCGCTAACATACTCTCTAAGCCAGCTTTTGTCCAATATCCACATGCCATCACCTCTTTTCAAGCCTTAAATACACTTTCCCATTTTCTTTTCTTTCCCTTAGAACTCCCTTTATTCTGAAAAAGTCTATCCACCTCTGCAAGGTAGAGCGTGGAAGCTTCAGCTCTTCTATCATCTCGTTTATAGTCTTCTCCCTTCTTCCCAAGCACTTTTTTATCATGTTGAAATAGTATTCCTCAACATACTTTCTCATTTTTCACCACCCAATTTCTAAATTCTAATTGTGAAAATAAAAGATAAATATCAAAGCCCTTCGTGTCTTTTCTCTTTTTCATTATGACCACGAAACTATTTAAGATATTGAGATTAAAATCTTTTTATGGAAGTCAATACATACACGCTCTTGTTCAAGTCGCCAAGCGAGATGGACGTAGAGGAAATCAAAAAGGTTATCAACCAGCTTCTTTACGACGCCGAGACGCAAAAAAGGATTGGTGCCACAGACAGAGAAAACCTGAACATAGTCTTGCTGAGGGACAAGGCACATTACTTGAATTTCCTTCAGGGCTTTACCAAATGGAATTCGGTAGGGACTTGGAGGGAATTCCTGCCTACTGGTGAGGTTGTCGAGTATCCAGAGGAAAAAAACATAAGCGTTGAGATACAATTCAAGGACAGACCAGACGAGCTTGTCGGCAACAGGCTCATGGACTTGTTCAGCGAGTATAACAAGAGGGTCATAGGCGAAAAGCTTCTGTATGCCTACACACAGCCAGTAGAGGAAAGCACCCTATAGGAATTTGACTAAATACTTTGGAATGTCTTTTTTCTTTATTGCTATTTGTCTGCTACCGCACTTCGGACACCTCAAAAACTTCCCAAATGGCGTGTCGTTGACGAATACCGCTTTGCCAAAATTCCTAAAACCCCAAGCCACATATCTCGATGGTGAGACCAAGCAGTCTCCCAGCTTTGACCTTTTGGAGCAAGCGAGGCACACTACTGGAAGCTTTGCGAGACTATTCAAGGGCACTTTTCCATCTTCCACCCATCTTTTGACATCTAAAGAAGTTATGATCCTTACCATTCCTTGCACCTTTCTACCTTTTTGATATGTATCCTACCTTTTCTGTGTTTATGAGGTAGACCTCTTCTCTGCCATCTTCAAAGTTGACTTTTCTCACAGCCAGTTTTCTGTTTAGTCCCATTCTCCTTATTGCGTTTTTTAAGCCCATGAATATGCTGGAAGGCTTTTTGTTTTCAATTATTACCTTCCCAATTCCCATGTTGGAATTGAGAAAATCCATCACTATGTCTCTGTAAAGAGTGCCGACCCACCTCTGAGGCAGAAAGTCCACTTCTTCAATCTTCCAATTTTTGTTTTGGCTTTGCTCGTTTTCCATATTAATCCCCTTATGCTTGGAAGTGGGAAAATGGGGAAAAGCCGAAAACCCCCATTTTTTAGAAAATGTTCTTGGCTAAAACCACTTTTTCCCTATGTCTTAAATTGACAGCACTATTGAATAATCAAATATCGCCTTTGCTATCCTTTCCAGCTTCTCCTTTCTGCTCAGCTCTGACTTGAAGTTTCTCTTTGACACTTCCTCTATTGCCTTGACAAACACTTCCCAAAGAGTTGGGACGTGGTCTTCGTATATCTCTTCAATCTTCTTCCTTATCTTGCTCCCAATCTTTGTTTTCTTTGCGAACTCTTCAAGCTCGTCCCTTTCAAGAAGGTATGACTGGAAGTCGGAAACTATCTTCTTCCAGCACTCCTTCGCCTCGTTTACCACCTTCAAGAAGTCTTCTGTTATCTTTATCTCCCCAGCGTGTATCTTCCTCAAGCCCTTCACAACTTCTGATGGCAAGGTAATTGTCGGAAAGTCCTTTGAGCTTATCACGAAGCTTATCCTTATTGCCCATGCCTTGTCAACAGAATTCTTAAGGGCTATTCCAACCCTTTCTCTGTCGCTTATCACGAACTCTTCTCCATCTGGATATATCTCCACGTAGCCCTTTCCGCCATAGCTGAGCACATAAGCGTTCTGGATCTTGTCTATGTTTTCTATTGCTGGGAGGAAGACGTCTTTGAACTGGACGAGCCTGTATTTGTTTGAGACCACTGAAATGACATTTCCAGTATCGTTCCGCACTATCGCCTTCAAGTTCTCTATGTCTCTGTATACTATAGAACCCCTTATGTAAGAGTTCTCCCTTACCGCTATGTCTCTCAGCGAAAATGTAGGCATGTTTTCTATTTCTTTCTTCAATCCTTCCTTATCCATTTTTCCACCTAATATTATGCGAACTTATCTCACGCATTAAATGAAATAAGGGATAAATTCCTTCTTGTATTCGTCTGGCAAAAGCGACACCATCGCCTTGAGGTATTGATAATGATGTTCGAGCTTGCTTCTCCTCTTCACAACTTTCCTTATCAAATCAATATGGGCAAGAAGTGCCTTTTGGAGCATTTTAGCTTTCTTATCACTTATAAAATCTTTCAATTGTTCAACCAATATGACAACCCTTATGAAGCTTCCCAAATAAGACCCCCTTCCCTTGTTGAGCTCCTCCAATAAATAGCCATCAGAAAGCATGTCCAAGAGCTCAGCCACCTTCTCCTCAGCGAGCTTTTTGATTATGTCTGGATATATCTTTGAGAAAAAACTGACCTCTTTCTTCAGAGTATCAATAGAGCGTAAGTATTTTATTCTGTCCAAGATATAGCACTTCAAGTTCTCTTCGCCATTAACTTTTTGGGCAATTTCAAAAATTTCCTCAGCGCTCAATTCATCAAAGAAATACTTGAAATTCTCCTTTATCCTCTCCTTGAGCTCTGGCACATACTTCTCGAATAATTTTAGGTTGTCAGCCAAACCTTTCATGAGCCAGCCAGCGGAGTGCTCAAGGTATGTTAATTCTCTCACAATTTCTCCAATCTCTTTATCATCTAAAATTATAAGGGCTTTGTCAAGAAGCTCTTTTTTCCCTTCATTCAGAAAGACCTCAATAAGCTTTTGACCGAGCTCAATCTTGGTTTCCTTGTCAATCTTTATCCACACTTCCCCATTTTCTATTTTTATATCTTCTACGTTTTTAGTCTCCATAATACCACCTATATTATATAAGGAATAAACTCACTCTTTTTTTCTTCTGGCAAAAGGGAGATAATCGCCTTCAGATAAGACTGATGATATGAAAGATTAATCCTATTTTTTACAATTTTCCTTACCAGCTCGATACGGCTCAATAAAAGCTTTTGTATCATCTCTATCTCCCTTTGGCTTACAAAGTCTCTCAGCCTTTCCACTATTATAATACTCCTTACAAAATCTGTAAAAAACTCCCCCCTTGCCCTTTTAATATTCATCACGATTTCATCGTCCCCCAAATCCCACAGAACATTATCGACATGCTCCTTGACAATCAGCCTTGCCCTTTCTGGACACACCCTCCCAAAGCACAGCACTTCCCTCGATATTTCTTCTGCTTGATGGTCTAATTCATCATAGCTGAACCAATACAACACCCTATTTTCAAAGCATTTCTCTATTTCTTGCTTATCGACCCCAAGCACTTCAGCCATCTTAAGAACTTCCTCTGGATTTAGATATAGGTTTGTCGAAAAGTCGTTGAAAATTTTTCTCATTCTCGCTTTTATGTCTGGAACATACTCCTTAAACAATTCGAGCCTGTCCATGAAAGATTTGATAAATTCCCCATTATATCTGTTATTCTCCAAAGCATGCAAGATTACTTCCTTCATTTCCCTCTTGCTGAGAATTGCCAAGACTTCATCAAGACCGCTTATCCCTTTGCTCACGAACTCTTCAACAAGTTTTACCCCAATATAGTGCTTTTGCTTGTCATCTATTCTTGCCCACAGACTGCCATCTTCTTCCTTTACTTCATCTTCAAACCCAAGTAATTCTTTTGCTGTTTCTGGCGTTAGCCTTACCCACACATCATTTTTATCTTTCTTTATGTCCTTCAAATCCATGACCAACACCTATATTGCCTTAGCCATCACCCTCACAAGCTTTTTCTCCAGCTCTTCCAATTTGTTTGGAGACTTGAGCACTTCCCTCATTTCTTTCAGTTTAAGCCTTTTCAGAGCCTCAAGAACTGCTCTCTTGTCCTTGAAATTCGACATAGGCAAATCACTATCATTTATGCTTTTGAGTATTTCCATTATCAGCTTGTGCCTATCGGCAAAGCTTTCCCTATAATCTATTTTGCATGACTTAAAAAATTTCTTCATTTCGCACATGTGGTAGAACCATTTTGGCGCTTTACACCTATCGCTTTCTGTAAAGTATTCCAAATGCCACTTCTTGCAGTCTTCGCAGAAATAGCTTTCCACCTTCCAGCCCCTAAAAAACATACTGCGATTTTCTTCTATAAGCTTAAATCCAGAAGCCAGAGCGTCTTCCGCATGCTTTTTTGCTTCCGCTGGCGTCAAGTCCGATGTTGTGATATATTTCCCAGTCTGCTCATTAAAAAACAATTTTGGCATGCTTTCACCCAAACCTCACAACTCTTCCAAATGGTATTTCCTCTTCTTTCGCACCTTCCTTTGACAAGACCCAAATAACTTCTCTGCCGAGCAGTCCGCTCTTGTCTGGGAATTCTGTATACCCATCTGTAAAGCAGATGATAAGCTTTGAGTTTGGATATTTCTTTTTCAGAAATTCTGGAAGCCATGCGTGGCTTGTGCCACCATAGCCATGAAGCTTTATGCCGACAAGCTTGTTAAGACAGCCATTTTCGACCTCTATCTCATCTTGTGGCTCGGCGTCGTGAGTGATTACACTTATTTTAACATTTCTAAAAGATTTGCCTATATTATATATTTCTGTTATAAACTCTTTCATTTCCTCGTCGGTTATGCTACCGCTCAAATCAACAACACAAACAACCTCGAGCCTCTTGTCTTTCTGCGTAGAAGGAAGATAAGTGCCAACACTTATTGACTTTTTGGAAGGATACTTGTATGAGAAGTCGTAAGGTATCATGTCGGAAATAGTCCTTCTGATTATAGCTCTCCAGTTGAGCTTTGGCTGGAGCAGTTTGTCAAAATACCTCTCAAGACCAGCTGGAGCAGTTCCCCTCAGCTTGCCAAAATTTTCAGCCTCAACAACCTTTTTCTTGATTTCTTCTTCTATTTCCTTCTTTATCTCCCCAAAATCTTTGCCATAAGCCCTCTCCAGCTCTTCCTTTTCCTTTTCTGGAAGGCTGTCCATGTCAAAGTGCTTGTCAAAGACATAGCCATCTACATAGCCCTTGAAATTCCCATTCTCTTCAAAGTGCTTAATTAAAATGTCATAAACTTCCTCTGCAAACTTTTCTTGAGGTTTTTCTATGGTTATGCCAAATTTTTTCTCCAGAGTTTCTTTTGTTATGCAATCCGAGAAAATTGTGGAGAAGTAGTTAAAGTTCATTTGGAGTATGGTATTCACTATCAAATCGCACGCCATATTCCAGACCTTTTCGTTTCTGTTTCCCCTTCTTGTCAAGTGGTTTAGTGCAACATGCAGAACCTCGTGGCACAAAACAATTCTCATGTCATAGTCGTTAAGGTCTTCTATGAACTTTTTGTTGTAGAAAAGGTTTCCCTTGAAGTCCACACCAATTGTCCCAACTTCATCTCTGTTCTGCTGTTTCAAGTGAAGAACAAGGTATGCGAAGAAAGGATTTTCCTTCTGGAGCGAAACCTTTCCCCTTATTATTTTTGTTTCTGCGTCCATTTTCCCACCTTTTATAATAGGTAGTCTGAATATTTTGAGAGCCATTCGTAATTGACCAAGTTTTTGACAAAGTGCCTCTCGTTAGCACTCTTGAGCAGTCTCAAGCACAGAATGCTAAACTCTGGCTCAAGCAGTTGAACTATTTTCATTATACTGTCGAGGTGCTTTGTGTCCTTCTTGTAGATTTCGGCAAGCTCGCTCACGACCGAATACTTCAAGTCTGTCCTCGTGATTTCCCTTATCTTTTCTGGATTTTTGAGCAATTCCTCTATTCTTATCTTCTCGCTCAGCTTCAGAAAGGCGACCATCTCCACAGAGCACGCCTCACCAACATTTGCTGAAATCAAGTTTTCAAGAAGAGAGTAGTCGCCCTTGTCCAAATGCTTGAGCTGGTCGCTCAAATACTGCCAGCCTCTTGGAGTTGGGAATGACTTGTCCTTGCTGTCAGGATCAAACTTGAAGAGATAGCTCGGCTTGAAGTGCAAGAAAGCTATTATTCTGCTGTCTATATCATTTTTCAGAGCCCAGTCAGTCCACTCATCAAGCGTGGGAACTGCCAACTCCAAATGCTCGAACCTATCGAGCAGAGGAGAAGACATTTCATACACGTTTGCCCTATCCTCAAGCCTATTTCCAGCACCAACTATCATCACGCCCTCGCTTATCTTGTGCTCTCCCACTTGCCTATCGTTAATGATTTGGTAGAACATGCCTTGTATCGAAGGCGGAGCGAGGTTAAACTCATCGAAGAACAGAATTCCCTTAGCCCTCTTGTCGCAGATGGCTTGGTAGACCAAAGGTATGCACCACTCAAATGTGCCATTTGTATTGTCGAACTTTGGGAGCTTGAAGTCCCCCAAGTCAAACTGAAGAGCCCTCTGGTCTATGAAGATAAAGAACTTGTCAAGCTCTTGCATTACTTTCAGTTTTTCTTCCCTTGTCAAGTTATTCCACTCTATGAATTCTCTCTTTTCCCCTTCCGCAAGCTCCTTTGCCAACTGCCTAACAGCATAGGATTTCCCTATACCAGTCGCACCCCAGATAAAATACGCCCTTCTGCTCTTGTATGCTATTCTCAAAATTTCCTTCAATTGTGCGTGGTTAACTTCCATTTTTTCACCTAATATATAGTAAACTTATCTCTCGAATATCTAAATGAAATAAGAAATAAGTTGAGTTTTATATTCGTCTGGCAAAAATGACATTATCGCCTTTAGGTATGGCTGGTGGTCTTCGAGCTTGCTTCTCCTCTTCACGATTTTCCTTATCACTTCAATATTCTCGACAAGCTTGTCTTGTATCTCTTGGATTTTCTCATCGCTCAGAAAATCTTTCAGCCTTTCAACAAAAACAATATTTCTTCCAAACTCTCTTATAAAAAGTCCTCTTCCTTTTTCGATATATGAAATGTAATAATTCAAAGCCTCTAAAACATAATTTGCTTTAATTGTTGTAAACCTCTTGACTGCGTCTGGATATATCTTCGCAAAAAACAGAGCTTCCTTCAACATACCGCTAACTTCTTCTTCGATTTCTTTGCCATGAAATGAGCCATTAATTATCCTATCAGAAAGATATTTCTCAAGCTCACTTTCAAGACCGAGCTGTCTTGCGATTTCGTATATTTCCTCTGGGCTCAAATCCATGCTGTCTGCAAAATACTTGAAATTCTCCTTTATCTTTTCCTTGAGCTCTGGCACATACCTCTCAAAGAAGCCAAGATTATTGACCAAACTCTTTACAATTTTTCCATTAGAGCAGTAATATCTCACTATGTTTTCCAGAGCCCTTTTGACTTCCTCGTTGCTTAGAATTGTCAGAGCGTTGTCGAGACCGCTCTTTGATTTTTCCTTAAGAAACTCTATGAGGAAGTCCTCTCCAAGTTTAAACCTTTCATTATCATTAATTTTTATCCACACCTCGCCATTTTCATTTTTGACCTCTTTAACTTCCTCTGAATATATCATAGCCATCATTCCTTTTAAATGAAATAAGAAAGGAGCTGAGTTTTGTATTCGTCTGGCAAAAGAGACACCATCGCCTTGAGGTATATCTGGTGGTTTTTGAGCTTGCTTCTACTCTTCACGATTTTCCTTACCAGCTCAATATTCTCGACAAGCTTGGCTCGTATCGCTTGGATTTTCTCCTCGCTCAGAAAGCCCCTCAGCCTTTCAACTACAGCAATATCTCTTGCAAAATCTCTCAAATAATATCCCCTCCCTTTCTCAAGACATAGTATACAATAACTCTTGCTCAAAAAGTCCAAAATTTCATCTGCTTTTGTTGTTGCAAACTTCTTAATCGTGCTCGGATATATCTTCGCAAAAAACAGAGCTTCCTTCAATATATCGTTTACCTCTCCCTCAAGTTCGCCACTATAGTATGTACAGTGGCGTATCCTATTAAAGATATAATTTTCAAGCTCACTTTCAAGACCGAGCTGTCTTGCGATTTCGTATATTTCCTCTGGGCTTAAATCCATGCTGTCTGCGAAAGAGCCAAAATTCTCCTTTATCTTTTCCTTGAGCTCTGGCACATACCTCTCAAAGAATTCGAGGTTGTCGAGCAAGCCTTTCATAATTTTGCCATCAGAGGAGCGGTGTTCCACTATGCTTTCCAGAGCCCTTTTGGTTTCCTCGTTATTTAGAATTGTCAGAGCGTTGTCAAGCTTGTTCTTTGAGTTTTCCTTAAGAAACTCTGCGAGGAAGTCCTCTCCGAGATTAACCCTTTCATCATCATTAATTCTTACCCACACCTTACCATTTTCATTTTTGACCTCTTTAATTTCCTCTGGATATATCATGCCTTATCACCTCTTGTATGCAATAGCATTTGTATAAAGTAAAAGTAGACAAACTATAGCTAAGTCTGTTTTTCCGCTCAAAACAAACCACACTATAGCCACTAAAATAGCAAGTATTAAGGATATTTGAGAAATTGTTGATAATATTTTCACCACCAAACTCACCACTTTCCAAAAGTCCTCTTGAAGCACTCTGGGCACAAATTCCTTACTTCTATTTTTCCATTATAAACTATTTCTACCTTTCTTCTCGCTTCGGATTTTTGGCACAAATCGCACTTCATTCTTACCACTATAATATTGCAAACTTATCTCACTTGAGAAAGAGCTTGTCCCAAGCGATTAGGGCAAGGCTTGGCTAACCTTTCCAGATTAGTCATCAGCCCGACAAGACCCCTTATCCGCTTGCTTAGACCCTTTTAAACCAGTCGTTCAAAATTTTCAATTCCCTTTTTGTCAGCGTTTTCCTCTTCAGAATTTTCTTTTCTGTCTCTATGCAGTCGAGGCTGAATTGAAAATACTTCTTCCCAATCCTCACAGAAAGAGTGTTTTCGTCCGCCACAGCCTCAATCTTTTTTATCGCCTTGTATATCTGCCCCACCGATTTTCCTTTGAATTTCTCCGAAATATTTTTCAAGCTGTCTTCAAAAATTTTCCCCATAGCCACATAGTATGCCCTTTTCCATTTTTCCAACATTTTCTTCACTAAAAATAACCAAACTTATCTCACGATTAAAAAAGAAAAAAAAAAGAAGAAGGAAAGAAGGTTTAGAAGAAGTAGAGATTTTGATTGCTTTCCCTTACTTTGTATCTGAAAACACCTTCCTTAAGGAATTTCTCCAAAACTCTGTAGGCTTTGGCTCTTGCGTTTTGTAGCTCCTTGTCTCCACGATTTTGAGCCTTATGCTCCTCAGCACCTTTCTCCTTGTCTCTTCGCTGTGGTAAAACTTCAGAGTAGGCTTGATTTCCTTGAAGCACTCGTGGCAAATCAGCATGCCACCTCTTCCAATCTTCAAACCATTTGTGAATTTTGCCTTTTGGATCTCTTCGAGTTTTCCTTCAGAAAATTTTATTATGTCGCTTGTTGTCAATACAACTCTTCCGCACCTCACGCACTTGTAGGTTATGCTTGGCGTTGGCTCGTTTAGGAAGAAAGTCTCAGCCAAGCACCTCGCTGTTATTGCGTAGTAGTTTTTTCTCCAGCCCTTATCGAGAAATTCCCTAATCTCACCTATATTATATACTACCATTTTCCCACCTCCAATTTTGGTTTTCGGCTTTTCATTTTTCATTTTGCACGCCATACCAAAATTATGGTTAGTTAAATATAAATACTTTTCTGTAAACTCACACTTTTCATAAATAAT
>Ga0207433_10013964_pt1 | contig 11712 bp, 10 predicted proteins | sample YelNatPaOPGAMG01_FD_187559 | JGI IMG/M metagenome (GOLD analysis project Ga0207433, IMG submission 187559) | Hot spring thermophilic microbial communities from Obsidian Pool, Yellowstone National Park, USA - OP-RAMG-01 (SPAdes) (version 3) | ecosystem: Environmental > Aquatic > Thermal springs...
TATTTTTTTACCATTTCTTCTATTATGTCTTTTCCAATCAAGCTCATACTTCTTTTAAAAGCAAAAAGTTTATTTATGTTTTTATTTAATAAATTGTGTATAATCTATTGGTGATTTCATGCCACTAAGACCAGGAAGAACAACCAGGACAATAAAAAGACCTTACACTAGAGTATCAAAAAAAGTTCCTAGGAAGAGCTACGTAGCCGGAGCTCCATTTCCAAAAACTCACCAGTTTGAAATGGGAAATAAGCAAGGGGAATTTGATTTAACTCTTTACCTTGTTGCAAAAGATTCTGTCCAAATAAGAGATAACGCTCTAGAAGCTTCCAGAGTTGTGGCACATAAGTTCCTTGAGTCAAAGCTCGGCACTGCAAACTATTTCATGAAAATCCTTGTTTTTCCTCACCATGTTATCAGGGAAAAACCTATTGCACAAGGAGCAGGGGCAGATAGATATAGCCAAGGAATGAGGCTTGCTTTTGGAAGGCCTGCCAATAGAGCAGTGCAAACTAGAGAAGGTCAAAGGCTTTTCATGCTTAAGGTGAAAAAAGAAAATCTTGAGATTGCGAAGAAAGCTTTGAAGAAGGCTGGTCTTAAGCTGCCCACAAAAGTGAAAATTGAGATTGAAGAATGAGTTAAGAGTTTTATAATAATTGATAACTCTTTCAATTATCGGAAATATCGGAAATTTACTTCCGAAATATTGATATAGTTCTTTACTATAACATCATTAGATAAGAATGAATAAGATAGATTTAGTTAAAATTGTTCCAAGAAGGATAAACACAAAGTTTACCAATAAGAGCTATTCATTAAACTTAGCTTACTCAGGAGAGTATATTTTAATTTCTCGAAGAAAAATAAAAGGCTCTGATGGTTATATTGAAAAGAGAATAAGAATTCCTAAAAATTATTTTTGTGTTTGGTATAAATGGCCCTGTGGGAAAAACCAGAATTCTGATGAAAACAATGGTGTGAGATTCAACTATTTGATTTTACCTAGATACATTCCTCTGGATGAACTTACCTTAGTTTCATTAGGGCTTTTAGAAGCTGAAATGGAAGTATCTGTTCCGAATTCTTCTCAAATATCGTTCACTAATTGTGAACCAAACTTAATTAATTTAATCATCAAATTTTTTGAGAGAATTGGAATAAAACCTACCTGTTGGAAATGGTATATAGCATTCAATTTTAAATTGCTTAATCTTGAGTCATATCAAACTACAAAAATGAGAGAAGAATTGGCCAAGAATTTTTGGATGAAAAACACTTTCATATCCCCGTTCATGAAAATAAAAAAGGTATTTATTTACACAGGAAATAGGAGAAATTTGAATTTTGACCCAGATACAATTAGGCGTGGGACGTTGAAAATTAGTTATTATAATATTATTCTGAGGAAAATAATTCTTGAATTGTTAAAAGAAATAAAGAAAACAATACTCAAAAGAAAAGACAAAACTATGGTTAAAAACTATATAAGAGGAATAATTGCTGGGGAGGGAAGCGTAAAGTTAAGTAAATCTGGCGCTATAGATTCTGTAGCTATTGGGTCAATGAATAGTTTTAATAAAAGATTTTTTAGAAAATGTTTAAAAATATTAGGAATAAAACCATCAAAGGACCAAAAAAATTGTTGTGGAATAAATAATAAGGAAAATTTCTTTAAAATATATAAGTTGGGTTTATTTGATTTAAATAAGACAAGATATAGAAAATTTTTAATAGGATTGTCAAGATTTCGTAGATTTTTGAAGATGGAAACTGAAATCGAAAGAAGATTTATGTTAATTAAGAAAGAAATTATAAATAAGATTATTGAGTTAGAGCCTGAAATTATAGAAAGGGACAGACTTTTTGGTGAGACAAGTGGAATATATAGTATGGCTGGAGAACGTAAAGGAAGGAATAGAGTCTTTATTAGGAGGTAAGGGTCAACATCTTGGTGAGCTTGTAAAGATAAAAATGCCTGTCCCTCCTGGCTTTGTTATAACAACAAAAGCTTTTGACAAATTCATAGAGCTGAATGCAATAAAAAACCAAATTCAAGAGCTTATAGAAAGCTGTGATGTTGACAATACTGAGCAGCTCTTAGAAACTTCAAAGAAAATTAAAGGTCTAATCCTTTCTCAAGATTTTCCTGTTGGAATGAGAACCGAGCTAATAGATGCTTATCGCGAGCTTTCTTTTGCAGAAGAAATTATAACACCAAAAGCAATAGAGCTGATTGCTGCTGGAAGAGATTACGCTTTAGTTGCTGTCAGAAGTTCTGCTCAAGCTGAAGATTTGCCAAGCATAAAGGAAAATGAGCCTGTGATAGCAAAAGTTAATGGTAAAATAATCTACACAGAAATGAAAGATTTGTGGAGAATTTATGAAATCATGAAAGAAAATGGGAATAAAATTTCAATTCAAGTCCCTTCTTTAGAAAACAATAAATTGAAATGGATGCCTGTAAGCGAAATATACAGGCATTATGTTGAAAATGTAAAACTGGCAAAAATTTTAACAAGAACTGGTAGGAAGATTTCAATAACTCCTGACCATTCACTGATAGCTTTAGATGCCGAAAAACTTGAACCAAAGCCAATTTCAGTGTATGAAGTAAATGAAGATACACGAATACCTGTCATCAAGTATTTGCCTCTTACCAAAACAAAAAGAGAAAAGTTTTTGGATGTGAGCAAGGTTTTGAATTCTTTGCCTCTGTCAATAGAGAAAAATAGAGTTAAACTAGCAGACAGCAAAAACTGGAAAAATTCAAACAGCTTTCCATTAAAAATCCTTGTAGATGAAAATTTTGCTTACTTCCTTGGCATCTATGCTGCCGAAGGATCAACCTATAAGAACAATTATGTGGATATATCATGTGAATCTAAAGTCATTGCAAAAAAGGTTAAAAAATATTTAAGTTCACTTGGTTTAAAATGTGGAAAAGATAGGGATAATATCAGGATTTTTAACAAAGTTTTAGTAGCAATTTTACATGAATTATTCGGGAAGCCTTTGCCAATAAAAGGCAAGGGTAAATCTGCTAGAGTCAAAAAGGTTCCTGAGATAATATTCAACCAAGACAAAAAAATTATTTCTGCATTCTTGAGAGGTTGTTTTGATGGTGATGGTTATGTTTCTAACGCAACTGTAGGCTTTACTTCTGTTTCTAAAAATCTTTTAGGTGGAATTGCAAAATTGCTTGAAATGATTGGAATAAGATTTTATTTCTCAAAAGAAAACTCAATCATGATATTTCAGAGTGAGTTGTCAAAATTCAACAAGTTGATTGGTTTTACAGAAAAGAAGAATAGAGAGAAATTGAAAGAAGCCATTAATTCTTACAAAGAAAACAAAAAACACTACGATTTTTTCAATAGTGATGTTATTTGGGATAGAATTAAAAAAATCGAGTTTGAAGATTATTCTGGTCATGTTTATGATTTTGTTGTACCTAAAACACAAAATTTTGCTGCGGGTTTAGGTGGCATAATAACACACAACACAGCCTCATTTGCTGGCCAGCAAGCAACTTTTTTGAATGTGAAGGGAGTGAAAGATTACCTTGAAGCTGTGAAAAAATGTTGGGCAAGCTTGTACGAGCCAAGGGCAATTTTTTATCGAGCTAAACAAGGAATCAAGCACTCAAGCATAGCAGTTGTTGTTCAACGCATGGTTAGCTCTGACGCGAGCGGAGTCATGTTCACTATTAATCCCACAACAGGGGAAAATGAAATTGTCATCGAAGCAACATGGGGTTTGGGTGAAAGCTTAGTTGCAGGCGAAGTCGAGCCAGATTTCTACAGAGTTTCGAAAGACGGAAGAATTTTGGAAAAAAAGATAGGGAAAAAAGAGAAGATGAGGGTAAGAGATTTGGCAACAGACAGGACAGTTGTGCTGCCAGTGGCAGAGAAAAAAGTTAATGCTCAAGTCTTGAGCGATGAAGAAATATTAAAGCTTGCTGAATATGGGATAGCAATAGAAAAGCACTACGGCAAGCCTCAAGACATAGAGTTTGCTATCGAAAGGGGAAGAATTTTCATAGTTCAAACAAGAGCTGTAACGACTCAAGCTAAGATGGAAAAAGTTAAAGTTGAGGGAGAAATTTTGCTCAAAGGTTTAGGGGCATCTCCTGGTATAGCCTCCGGTGCTGTTAAAATTGTTCATGGTTTGCAAGACATAACAAAAGTTCAGAAGGGCGACATCCTTGTGACAAAAATGACTTCTCCTGACCTTGTGCCGACTATGAGCAAATGTGCTGCAATAATAACTGATGCTGGAGGCAGGACATGTCATGCGGCAATAATAAGCAGGGAAATGGGAATTCCTTGCATAGTTGGCACACAAACCGCAACTCAAGTTTTGAAAGATGGACAAGAAGTTACTGTTGATGCTTATACAGGCACGGTTTATGCTGGAAGGGTTGAAATCAAAAAGCCAGAAGTTGAAGTTCCAGCTAAGGAAGAAGAGCTTCCTGCTTTAGAAAAGTTAACCGTGACACAAATAAAAGTTAACTTGGCTTTTGCTGATAATGTTGAGCAGATAGCATCGAAAGTTGATGGTGTGGGCTTGCTTAGAATAGAGCACATGATCACTAAAGCTGGTGTGCATCCTGCAAAACTTGTTAGAGAAGGGAGAAGAGAAGATTACATCAAAATCTTGCTTGAAGGGATAAGGCCTATAGCCAAAGCTTTTCATCCAAAGCCTGTTTGGGTCAGGACTTTAGATGCAAGGAGTGATGAATTCAGGAATTTGGAAGGAGGGGAAGAGGAGCCAAAGGAAGATAATCCAATGCTTGGATGGCATGGAATAAGGAGAAGCTTGGACGAGCCAGAGCTCTTGAAAGCAGAGTTTGAAGCAGTAAAGAGGCTGCATGAAGAAGGTTTGAATAACGTTCATGTGATGTTGCCTTTCGTGATTTCTGTTGATGAGCTTAGGAGAGCGAGGGAAATTGCTAAAGAGGTTGGTCTTCCTGCTGGTTGCAAAATTGGCATAATGTGTGAAACACCAGCAGCAGCTTTAACCATAGAAGATTTTTGCAAGGAAGGGATAGATTTCATAAGTTTTGGGACAAATGATTTAAGTCAACTAGTTTTGGGAGTTGATAGAAACAATGAAAAGCTTGCCAAATTGTTTACAGAAAATCATTCTGGGGTTAAAAAACTTGTGAAATATGTGATAAAAGTTTGTAAGAGTTACAATGTGGAGACTTCGATTTGTGGCGAAGCACCTAGCAATATTCCAGAGTTTGTTGAATTTTTGATTAAGGCTGGAATAGACAGCATTTCTGTTAATGTTGATGCTATAGATAGAGTTAAAATGCAAGTCGTGAAGATTGAAAGAAAGCTTTTGTTGGAAGCTTTGAGAAAGAGTAAGTGATGAATTCAACTTTTTTATTCACGAGACTCAAAAACAGGAGCGCCACCATAAGTAACCCTAGAATGTAGAATTCCCTTACCTTCATCGTGAAGCTCCTTTAATGCTCTGTAAGCTAATTCTTCAGCATCATCTATCGTAAGTGTGGGGTCTTCGCCCATTAGATGAATCGCTAGTTTGTTTAAGTTAATTGAAGTATGTTCTAGAGCATACCTTTTTGCAATATCAATTAACCCTTCCATGATTAGTTCCTATACAAGCAACTTTTTAAGCTTTTCCATTTCAATAGTACATGGTAAAGGAAAAAAATTTAAGCTTTATAGAACAAAAATAAATCAACCAATAGGTGATGAAATGCAAAAAGCTAGAACAGAAATTGAAAGTGCATATAACATAGTAAACTCTGGACAAATTTTATCATTTGAGCATCTTAGAAGAATCTGTGAAGCATTAAAAGATATTAATCAATATTCACAAAAAATTTATCTACAAGAACTTGAGAAACTTGAACAATGTTTAAAAGTAGATGTTGAAAGAAAAAGAGAAATTTATGCCAAGGAACATGGCATTGAGTGGGAGAGTACCCTTGATCCTCAAACAGACTTAAAGAAGATTTCTCCAGATCTTCCCATTATAGAGAGAGTTAAAAGATACTTGGGAGCAGAAGCATCTGCAGAGTTTGCTCTGAGGAACTTCCCCCTATGGAAAGAGTTTTTGGTTGAGGGTAAAATAAGCTACGATGAGTATAATGAAGAGAGCATAAAAATATTCCAAGAAATTTTTGGAGCACTTAGTATATAGGTGCTCAAAAGTGGAACTTTATGGTGCTTTCGACGATGCTGCTCTGTAAATTGAAATTATACGAATTGACACATACTAGAACAGGCTATCTATGAGACTGAAAAAGTATCAAACCTTGGGGAAAAATAGATTTATTTCTCAAAAAGATAAAACCTATTATGCAAGTTGTAAGCAAAAACATTCTAAATCAAGTTTACAAGGAAAGAAAGCCCTGGTCTAGAAAATATGATTTTGGGAATATTTTAATTGTTGGAGGCAGCAAACTTTATCCAACAACTCCAATTTTGTCGGGGCTAGCAGCGTATAGAGCAGGAGTTGATTGGGTAACAATAGCTGCTCCTGAGGAAGCTTGTAAAATAATTGCTTCTTATTCTCCAAATTTAATGGTTCATCCTTTAAACGGAGAATATTTGACTGATGAGCATGTTGATGAACTATTAGAATTAACAAAAAGAAAAACTGCAATAGCAATAGGGGGAGGATTAACAAGAAGCGAAAATGTTTTGCAAGCTATAATTAAATTTCTTGAAAATTTAGATAAGCCTTGTGTAATAGATGATGATGCAATATATGCAATTGCAAGAAAAAAAGAAATTTTAAAAAACAAAAATTTTGTTTTAACTCCTCACTCTTATGAGTTCTATGTCTTATCAGGAATTAAGCTGAGTACAAATTTAGAAGAGAGAATAAAGGCTGTGAAAAAAATTGCAGCTGAATTAAAAACAACAATTTTACTTAAAGGACATGTTGACGTAATTTCTAATGGGAAGGAAATAAAGCTAAATAAAACTGGATGTGAAGCGATGACAAAAGCTGGTCTAGGAAATACCTTAGCTGGAATTTTAGGCGCTTACCTCGCAAGAGGGGTTGATGGTTTTATCGCTGCATGTGCAGCTGCTTATGTTAATGGAAAAGCCGGAGAATTGGCTGCAAGAAAATATAGTGAAGGATTATTGCCTACCGATCTTATAGAGGAAATACCAAGCGTAATAAAGCAAGTTATAAAATACTAGCTTTATTCTTTTCTTTTCATTATTTCAGAAAGAAGAGGCTAAGATAATAAGAAGAAGACTTAAAGAAAGGAGGAAAGAACTAGGTTTTACTCAAAAAGATCTTGCAGAAAAATTAGGTATTAAAAAGCATCAGATAAGTGAGATTGAATGTGGAAGAAAATTTACACACTTTAAACGATTCAAAAAATTTTTAGAAGTACTTAAAATGGATATTGATAACATTCTTTCAAAATTATAAGGTCCATTAGTAACAGAAAAGTAAAAGTACTAATTATAATTGATTGAATTTTGGAAATTGTTATTCACCTAGCTCTCTTTATTTGAACCGCAACTGTCTTGAAATTTAGCTGGAAGCTTTCTTCATCAAATTGAGTTGGAAAAAGCTTGTTGACCAAAATCTTTTCTGAATGGAAGTGCATTGCCACAATACCTTCAGGCACAATCTCACTTATTTTAGCCCTAGCCTTGATTTTACCGTTTGAATTAAAAATTTCAATCCAATCACCATTTTTTATCTTAAGCCTTTTTGCATCTTTTTCATTCACATAACAAAAATCAACATCAAACTTTCTTAAAGTTTTTGATTTTGAAGTTGCTTCATCTGTCAAAAATCTGTAGGGAGAGCGAAATGTAGTCAAGATGAAAGGATATTTTTTGCTTCTAACATCTTCCAAACCTTCAAAATTTTCTGGAATGAATTTTTTAAACTTGATTTCTTTGTCAGCCCAAGCATCGTTTCCTTGGAGAAGAAAATCTAAATCTATTGACATGTAAGCCGGAATCACTTCTACAATTTCTTTCAGTATTTCTTTCTCATCCTTGTATGAAAAAAATTTCTCAAGACCAAAATATTTGCTCAGCTCTTTGAAAATTTGCCATTCTTGCTTTGCTTCCCCTAAAGGCTCTCTTACTTTTTTCACGAGCCTAACTCTTCTTTCACCATTTGTTATCGTGCCATTCCTTTCAATCAATAAAGGGGTAGGCAGAATAACTTTTGCAAATTTTGAAGTCAGGTTGAAATAGCTATCAAGCTGAATCAAGAACATCTTTTTCAAATTTTTGTGAACTTGATTCAAGTTTGGTAAGGATTGGGCAGGATTAAAGCCTGAGATAAAACAAGCTTTGACAGGAGATATCAAGAAAGCTTCCACAAGATTTTTCCCCTTTTTGAATGTTACTTTTTTTCCCCAAAGTTTTTCCAGTCTGTCAAAATTCATCATGCCATCTAATGGCAAAATATCAGGAGAGCCGGCCATGTCACAAGCTCCTTGAACGTTAACTTCGCCACGAAAAGACAATAGTTTGCCGTTCTTGAGCAAAACCAAGTTCAACAAAGAATGTACGTTTTCTATAGCATTCACATGTTGAGTTATTCCCATTCCATGCATGACTCCAAATTTCTTTGATTTCTCAATAACCCTAGCAAAATTTTCAAACTCTTCTAAAGAAATGTTGCAAATTTCACAAACTTTTTCCGGCTCATAGTTTTTAACAAGCTCAGCAAGCTCTTTAAAATTTTCTGTTTTTTCAGCATTTTCACCATAGCTTTTGTTTTCAATCAAAAAATTCATTATACCGTTAAGCAAAGCAGTTTCTGTTCCTGGTTGAATTAGTAGTAATAAATCGGCATGCTCAGAAGTTTGGTTTTTAATTGGCTGGGCACAAATTATCTTAGTTCCATTTTTCTTTGCCTCTAAAATTCTGTTGAAAAGAACAGGATAGTTTGAAGCCGGGTTTGATCCTATAATCAAGATGCAATCTCTATCATAGATATCATCCATTCCCCAAGGATTTCCAGTTAAACCAAAAATATTGCTTAAAGCTTGAATTGTAGCTCGATGGCAAACTCTAGAACAGCAAGCATCGACATTGTTGCTTCCCAACAAACGAGCAAATTTTTGCATTACAAAATTGTCTTCATTTGTTATTTTCCCAGAAGGTACGAAAAAAATTTCATCAGGCGAGAGCTTTTCCAAATTCTTTTGTATATACTCGTAAGCTTTTTCCCAGCTAACCTTCTTAAGCTTTTTGCCATATCTTATCATAGGGTGAAGAATTCTTCCCTTATCAACAACTTCATGAATTGTTAAGCCTTTGATACAAGGCTTTCCTTTGCTCACAGGATCTTTTTCATCCGGCAAGACTTTCTTTATTTTCTTGTCTTCAACCAAAAATTTGAGCCTGCAAGCACAACCGCAATAAATACAAATGCTTTTGATTTCTTCCATAAGAAAAAATTTGTTTTTCTAGTTTATAATTTTGGAAGTATGCCTATTCTCTCAAGAATAAACCATATGCCAAAAGCAAGAAGTATGGCAGCGCAGACAATTATAGGCATAGTTATTTCAAAGTGCTTTGTTATTGCTCCTTTTATTATCTCAAAGCCTAGGTAAATTCCTATTATATCTCTAATAAAACCTCTTAAGCCCATGATTAATTTTTGAATTTTAAAAACTAAATTTAATTGTGTAGTAATGATTTTGGATAAAAAATCTTACTTCATTCGATGCGTGAAAGAAGCTGCAAAAGTTTTAGGCCTGAAAAAAGTACCAAGGGTTAAAATTTGGGATGGTGCTTGCCCATACAGTGAAAATGAAATAGCCCATGCACATTCTGATTTAAACTTGATTTGCATTTCTAAAGGTAGGTTAGAAAGCATGAACTTTGATGAAATTAAAGAAACGGCTTTTCACGAAACCACTCATATGTTGCACAGAAATCATGATATTGATTTTGTTAAAGCCGTGGATGAAGCTCTTTTGGCAAATTGGTTAGAAAATCGAAAACCGAAAAAGATAAATATTAGTCATAAAAAAGAAAAGGAGAGTGATAGAGAAAGATGTAATTATCATCTCTGTCGGAAGAAAGCAAAACTTTACAAATGTAAATATTGTGGTGACTATTTTTGTAAAGATCATATTAAACCAAAGATGGTCGTAACTTTGAATCAAATTTCTAGAGCAAAAGAACCACTTAGGAGCTGGCTAGAAAAAGAATACAGGAAGGAGGGACATCCTGATCTTATATACACGCGAATGACTTGGGAAGAATTGGAAAAAAGAGAAAAAGAAGAATTGGAAAAAAGGTGGGAGGTTTTAAATATATTAAAAGAAATTTCAAAAACGGATAGAAGTTTTGAAAAACCAGAAGAAATAACACAAGAAGAACACAAAGCTGAAAAAGAGTCAGAAAAGAAGAAGATCAAAACAATAAAAATACCTTTAGAAGAAATTATCTTAACTTTATTTATATTGGGGTTTGCTTGGTATGTCTACAATAGTTTTCAAAATGTATTTGTTGTTCCAACTGTAGAAGAAACTACAACCACAATTCAACCATCAATAACCACAACTTCACTACAAGTTAAAAAAATAAATGTTGACTTGAATTTCTCAACCCCAGCACCAAGATTGAACAAAAGTTGCTTTATCACCAATCGATATTTTGTCTACATTAACGATTCGCTTTTAAGAATAATTGATCCAGATTATTCGAAAGGTATATACAATTCCACTATTAATGTTACTAAAACTGCTTTCAAAATATGGGAAGATGAGACTAAGCTTGTTCATTTTGATTTTGTTGGTCCTGATGAAAATTATACTATCTATGTTGAATTCACGGCAGAAATGCCATTGAAAGCAGCAGAAAAAGAGTTTGTTGCCTATGCTTTGGGATATGCCATACCATATGGTTATGAATGTGAAAATTACTGCTTTGAAACAGGTGGCAAAATCTATATTTCTCCAAAAGAAAATTCAAGGGTTTTTGCGATAACCCTTCACGAAATAGGTCACATTTTAAATTTGGCTGATGTTGGAAACACAGATTCTGTAATGTATGCTTGGCAAGAAGAATCCACATTTTCAGAACAAATGTGGAGAGAAAAAATAACAAAAGAAATAAAAGACACATTAAAGATGATCGTCAAGCCTGAATATGATTGTAGGGTTTAAAATTGAGGGGATAAAATTTTTAAGTTTAAAAAATCAATAAGATTTGTGGTAAAATGGAAGTTGAGATTGAAGCCAATGATGAAGATTTCGAAGAAAAAGTCATAGAAAGGTCAAAAAGTTTGCCAGTTGTGGTTGATTTCTGGGGCAGCTGGTGTTTGCCTTGCAGGCTTTTATCTCCCATCATGAGTAAGATAGCAAAAGAATATCAAGGAAAGTTCTTGCTTGTTAAAGTGAATGTGGATGAAAGCCCAAAGCTTGCAGAACGCTACCAAATCATGTCAATTCCAAATGTGAAGATGTTCAAAAATGGTAGGATTGTGGATGAATTTCTTGGAGCTATGCCTGAGCCCTTGATAAAGAAGTGGCTAGACAAAAATTTGTAAGGAAAGAATAAATTCTCCTTCCAACAAAAAGTTTAAATCTTTTATTTTTTATTTGATAAGCATGAGAAAGTCTACTCCAAAATTAAAAGTTTTTTCTCAGTCCTACGAAGCAAGAAAAATAATTGAATTGATTTCAGAATACGATGAATTAGAAAAAGATGAAATTATTAAAATTACAGGTTTAGA
>Ga0207433_10013965_pt1 | contig 11712 bp, 10 predicted proteins | sample YelNatPaOPGAMG01_FD_187559 | JGI IMG/M metagenome (GOLD analysis project Ga0207433, IMG submission 187559) | Hot spring thermophilic microbial communities from Obsidian Pool, Yellowstone National Park, USA - OP-RAMG-01 (SPAdes) (version 3) | ecosystem: Environmental > Aquatic > Thermal springs...
GAAATTATTTCGGATCACTCCGAAAAGCGCCTGCTGACAGCATGATTCAACACCCAATCCCTAGCCGGAACCTTTACGATCATCCCGGACGCGAGGGTTCACCACGACAACAGTGCCCCAGGTCAGCCGGACGAGCACTGATATTACCCACAAGTAGATTACTTGCAAGTAGTGTCCGCAATTTTCTCGGGATCGGACCGAAGAGGCCCCGCCTCGCGGTGCCCGAAGTCCCCGGTCCGCAGAACCACGGCGGCGCGATGACGGGGCCGCGGGACCTACGGCGGCGGCGAGGACCGGACTCAGGCGCGCAGTTCGGCGCCGACGCGTTCGGCGGCACACCGCACCGCGGCGTCGCGGGCGGCGCTGGCGTCATCCTCGGTGAGCGTGCGGTCCGGTGCCCGGAAGCGCAGTGCGAACGTCAGCGACTTGCGGTCCTCGCCGATCTGCGGACCCGTGAAGACGTCGAACAGCGCGATGTCCTCGAGCAGTTCGCCGGCGCCTTCACGCACGGCGTCGGCGACCGCCGCCGCCGGCACCCGGGCCGGCACGACCAGGCTGACGTCCTGGAACACCGCCGGGAACGGCGAGACCCGCGGCGCGGGGAACGCGGCGACGATCGGAATCGCGTCCAGGTTGAGCTCCATCGCGCACGTGCCCTTGGGCAGGCCCGCCCGCTCGACCACGGCGGGATGCAACTGGCCCGCGTGACCGACGACGGTGCCACCGACGAGCACCTCGGCGCACCGGCCCGGATGCCACGGCAACCGTTGGGCCGCCCGCAGCGTCACCTCGATGCCGCCGGCGCGCGCCACGATGCGGACCGCCTCGAACGCGTCGGCCGCCTCGACCCGCCGGCCCGGCCCCCACGGGCCCCGCGGTTCCCGCAGGCCCGTCAGCACCGCCGCGACATGCTGGGGCTGGCGCGGCAGCGACGCGTCCAGCATGGCGATCTCGGTGTCGGTCGGGCGCCGGTGCACGGGGATGGGCTCGATGGCCCGCGTCTGTTCGGTGGGCTGGACCACCTGGGCGAGGGCGAACAACGCGGTGTCGACAAGACCGCGGGATACGTTGCGCCCCAAAGCTTCCAGCAGTGCGGGCAGCAAGGTGGTCGCCAGGTGCGGACGGTCGGCCTCCAGCGGGTTGAGCACGTGCGTGGTGGCGCGCCGGGGGTCGTCGTCGGGCAGTCCCCACAGCTCAAAGACGCCGGCCGGCAAAAACGGCGTCGGCAGGATCTCGACGAAGCCGGACTGGGCCAGCGACTTTCCGATCGCACGGCGACGCCGCTGCGCCGCGGTGAGCCCCCGGCCCGCGGGCGCCGACGGCAGCACCGACGGAATGGCCTCGAGCCCCTCCAGCCGCAGCACCTCCTCGACGAGGTCGGCGGGCTGCACCAGGTCCGGCCGCCAGCTCGGCGGCGTCACGGTCAGCGCGCCGTCCGCTGCTCCGTCCGGGGTCACCGCGGCCCCGACCTGGGTCAGCCGACGGGCCGTCGTCCCCGGGGCGTACGCGACACCGGCAAAACGGTCCGGCAGGTCGGCGCCGATCCGGATCGGCGGTGGTGACCAGCGATCACGCGGCGGATCGCCACGCCAGTCGGTCAGGGCGTCGGACACCGCGCCCCCGGCGATGTCGGTGAGCAGCGTCGCGCAGCGGTCCAGCGCGGCCACCGAGACCGCCGGGTCCACCCCGCGCTCGTACCGCCGCGCGGCCTCGCTGGGCAGGTGCAGCCGGCGCTGGGTCCGCGAGATCGCGGCGGGGTCCCACACCGCCGCCTCCAGCAGCACGTCGGTGGAGTCGGCGCGCACCTCGGTGCTCGCCGCGCCCATCACGCCGCCGATGGCCGCCGTCGCCGCGTCGTCGACGATCAGGACGTCGGCCGCATCCAGCCGCCGCTCGACGTCGTCGAGGGTGACGACGGTCTCGCCGGGCCGGGCGAAGCGCACCCCGAGTCCCCCGGTGATGCGGTTGCGGTCGTGGGCGTGCATCGGGTGGCCCAGTTCCAGCATCACGTAGTTGGTGACGTCCACCGCCGGGGATGTCGCGCGGATGCCGCACAGCAGCAGCCGCCGTTGCAGCCACCACGGCGACACCGCGGCCGGGTCGATCCCGGTGACCGGGCGCAGCGCGAACCGCCGCACGCCGGTGCCGGCCTGCACCGTCAGCGGCCAGGCCTCCCCCGCCACCGGCAACGGCTTGACGTCCGCGGGGTCGACGAACGTCAGGTCGTAGGCGCACGCGATCTCACGGGCCAGGCCGCGCACCGACATGCAGTAGCCCCGGTCGGGCGTGATGGCCAGGTGGAAGACCACGTCGTCGAGACCCAGCACCGCCGCGCCGCCGGCCCCCGGTTCGGCCGTGCCCGGCGGCAGCACCAGGATCCCGGAATGGTCGGTGCCCAGCCCGAGTTCGGTCGCCGAGCAGATCATCCCCTCGGAGCTGCGGCCGTAGGTCTTGCGGGCCGCGATGGCGAAGCCGCCCGGCAGCGTGGCGCCGGGCAGCGCCACCACGACGAGATCACCTACGGCGAAGTTCGTTGCCCCACAGACGATTTCACGCTGCCGTCCCTCGCCGACGTCCACCAGGCACGCCCGGATCGGCTTTTTGAAGCCGCTGAGCTCCTCGATCGCGGCGACCCGCCCCACGGTCAGCGGGCCGTCGACCGGACCGAGGGGCGCCACCTGTTCGACCTCGTGGCCGATGCGCACCAGCGTCTGCTCGAGCTCGTGGGGGGCGACGTCCCAGCCCGGGGCACCGGCCTGCAGCACCTCGCGCAGCCAACTGTAGGGAAGCCGCATCACGACCCGACCCCGAACGGCAACGAGAACCGGACGTCGCCCTCGACCATGTCGCGCATGTCCGGGATGCCGTTGCGGAACTGCAAGGTGCGTTCCAGGCCCATGCCGAACGCGAAGCCCGAATACGCCTCGGGATCGATTCCGGCGGCCCGCAACACGTTGGGGTGCACCATGCCGCAGCCGCCCCACTCCACCCAGTCGGCGCCGCCCTTCTTGTTGGCGAACCACACGTCGACCTCGGCGGAGGGCTCGGTGAACGGGAAGAAGTGCGGCCGGATCCGGGTGCGCGCCGACGGACCGAACTCGGCGCGCGCGAACGCGTCCAGCGTTCCGCGCAGGTGGGCCATGGTCAGGCCGCGGTCCACCGCCAGGCCCTCGACCTGGTGGAAGACGGGAGTGTGGGTGGCGTCGAGTTCGTCGGTGCGGAAGGTGCGGCCGATCGACACGATGTAGACGGGCAGATCGTGCTCGAGCAGGGTGCGCACCTGCACCGGTGAGGTGTGGGTGCGCAGCAGCTGCCGGGAGTTCTCGGGCGCGATGTAGAAGGTGTCCTGTTCGCTGCGGGCGGGGTGGTCGGCCGGGAAGTTGAGGGCGTCGAAGTTGAACTGCTCGGTTTCGACCTCCGGCCCCTCGGCCACCTCCCAGCCCATGGCGACGAAGGTGTCGGCGATGTGCTCGGCCAGGATCGTGATCGGGTGCCGGGCGCCGGGCGGCTGTCGGGTCGACGGCAGGGTGACGTCGATGGCCTCGGCGACCAGCACGGCCGCATCCCGCTCGGCCCGCAGCGCCGCCAGCCGGTCGTCGTAGCTGCGCTGGGCCTCGGCGCGTGCGGTGTTGACGCGCTTGCCGGCGTCGGCGCGTTCCTCCTTGGGCACGGCGGCCAGCGCCTGGCGGGCCAGCGCCAACGGCGAACGGTCACCGAGGTGTTCGGTCTTGATGCGCGCCAGCGCGTCGAGGTCGCCGGCGCCGGCGATGGCCTCCCGGGCGGCGGCGACCGCCTTGGCCAACGCGTCCGGCGACAGGTCGACGGGTTGCTCACCCACGCGGCGACACTCTCCTTGCTCACGGCTGTCCAGTTGCCCGCATCGTCGCCGGGCGCGCCCGATTAATCCGCCCAGGCGCGGCACCGGCCGAGTGCCGATCATATGCGATCGGGTCCGGAGCCCCTCGAGTTGCGCGCCGGGCGGCCGGGGCCGGGCAGACTATCCGGACGCGACCGGCCGCGCGACGTCCGGCGCCGGAACCAGCACCGCCCTGCGCGCCGTGACCATCTGGTCGATCTTGTAGGCCAGCACCGCGCCCAGGGCACCGAATACCGGCGCCGCGGCCATCGTCGCCCAGTGATGGGCCAGCAGCAGGAACCCGAAGCCCGACGACGCGACCAGCATCATGCTGCGCGCCGGGGTCCAGTAGATCGGCTGGCGGAACCGGGACGACACCAGCACGCCCAGGACGACGGCGACGGTGTGACCGGCATCGGTGAAATCGCCACCGACGATCGCCGAGGCGATGGCCGCGGCCACCCACCAGCCGACCCACGCCATCCGCCAGCGCCGGGGAATCACCGCGGTCATCGCCCCGAGGACGGCAAGGGCGCCGTAGCTCATGCCGACGTCACTGGCCCGGGTGACCGACAACGGCAGCCAGCGCAACTCGACGGCCGCGGCCAGCGCGGCGGCAACCAGCAGCGTCGCCCCGATATGGCCGACGACGAACGCCACGAAAAGCCGGATGGTGCGCAGGTGCAGCTCGGCGAGCACGAGCATGCACGTCAGAAACGGCAGCCAGAAGTACAGCGGACCGGCATCGACGACCAGGGCGCTACCCAGCAGGGTGCCCAGGTGCCCACGGGCCAGATTGTGCAGGTTGGTGCTGGCGTGCTGAATGATCACCGCGCGCGCCTGGGGACCCAGGACGATCAGCGCGGAACTGACGGCCAGCAGCACGGCCACGTAGCCGACGGTGAACCGGACCCGGCCGAGCCGGGACAAGATGCCGTAGATCATCGACACCCACTATGCCTGTGATTCGGCTTGGTCGCTGTCATCGGAAACTGCCAACTCCCTGCGGGCTTTGAGGCGATAGATCGCCAAGTCTGCGGGCAGCCCGGCGGGCTGGGCCGCAAACATGGGTTTACGTGCGCGTTTTGCGAAGATACCCAAGGCGTCGAGTTCGGTCTGGGGTATGAGGTCCAACGTCGAACCGGACACCATGATTCCACCTTTGGTGGCCCGTTCCATCACACGGGCCGCGATGTTGACGTCGACGCCGAGCCAGTCCGAGGCCATCCGCGTCGGGCGTCCGGTGTGGATGCCCACCCTCATTCGCGGGGTGTGGCCGGCCACCTCGACCGATCGCAGCGCCTTGTCGGCTGCCAGCGCGGCCCGCACGGCGACCGTCGGGTCGCCGAACACCGCCATCAGCCCGTCGCCCAACCGTTTGACGATGTGCCCGCCGGCGTCCAGCAGTGGCGGCTCGATGGCCTGCGCGACCTGCCGCAACAACGTCAGGGCCGCGTCGTCACCGACCTGCAACGACCAGGACGAGAACCCGACCAGGTCCGTGAAGACCAGCGTCACCTCCGGGTTGGCCGGACGCCGGGAGACCGCCTCGGTCAGCGCCTGCCACAGCTGCAGCACACCCAGGCTGACCTCGCGCGACGCGGCACCACGATCGCCCAGCAGTCGGTCGGCGGCGCGTGCCGCGGCACGGGGTCCGCCGTCGCCGGCGGTGGACAGCGGATCGCCGAACTCGGGATCACCCGGCAGCATCCGGCGGGCCCGCCGGATCAGGCCGACCACCCCGGGGTTGTGGTTGGTGGTGTGCCACCACTGCGTGGCGTTCTGTATCGACACCGGAGGGAGCCGCCGAAGAGTCGAGGGCGCCGCGGTTGCCACCGGTTCTTCGACTTCGCCCGTGTCCGGATCGGGGGGCGCGACTTCCACTCATCCCACGTTAGGTGCTTCTCGCGGAGGCAGGCAACGACACGCGCCCCATGTGTCGCACGTCGCAACGAAAGGGCCGCTCAGGCCGTGATCGGCCGGGCGGGGGCCGGCAGCCCCCTACGGGCAGGCCGGCGTCAGCAGACCCAGGGCCCGCGCGCTCTGGTAGAGGCAGATCGCCGCGGCGGCGGCGACGTTGAGGCTCTCGGCGCCGCCCGCCATCGGGATGCACACCCGGTGGTCCGCGGCCGCGGCGAACTCGGCCGGCAGGCCGTGGGATTCCGGCCCGAACAGCCACGCCGTCGGCGCGCTGAGCAACCGGTCGGTGTCGTCCAGACGCGTCTCACCGTCCAGCGCGGTGGCCAGCACCTGCAGGCCGGCGCCGCGTAGCGCCGCGAGGGCGTCGTGCCCGTCGGGCGCGACGACGACCGGCACCGAGAACATGCTGCCGGCCGACGCCCGCAGGCATTTGCCGTTGTACGGGTCGACGCCGTGGCCGACGAAAAGCACCGCCCCCGCGCCCATGGCGTCGGCGATGCGGATCAGCGTGCCCGCGTTGCCCGGCTCGCCGATCTCGACGGCCACCGCGACCAGCCGGGGCCGCCCGGCCAGCACCTCCTCGAGCCGGGTTCCCGGCAGTTCGCACACCGCGACCAGGCCCGCCGGCGTGACGGTCTCGGAGAGCGCCTTGGCGGCCCGCTCGGTGACGAGGTGGACCGGGCATTCCAGCGCACCCACCAGCGCGGCGTGCCGCTGCGCCGCCGGTTCGGTGGCGAAGACCTCGCGGACCAGCCCGCTCAGGCCGGCGGCCTCGACCAGGTTGGGGCCTTCGGCCAGGAATCGCGCCGCACGCCGGCGCCCGACGTGGCGATGCAGTTTGACCGCCGCGACCACCCGGGCCGAGCGCTCGGTCAGCACCGAAGGGCGCCCGGACTCAGGCAGCCTCTCCCGACGGACGGTTGACGTCCTCGGGCAGCGCCGCGCGGGCCACCTCGACGAGCGCGCTGAACGCCGCCGGGTCGGTGACCGCGATGTCGGCGAGGTTCTTGCGGTCCACGTCGACGCCCGCGGCCTTGAGCCCCTGGATCAGCCGGTTGTAGGTGATGTCATTGGCGCGCGCGGCCGCGTTGATCCGCGAGATCCACAGCTTGCGGAACTCCCCCTTGCGCGCCCGGCGGTCGCGGTAGGCGTAGTTCAGTGAATGCAGCTGCTGTTCTTTGGCTTTGCGGTAAAGCCGGGAGCGCTGACCCCGATAGCCTTTCGAGGCCTTCAGGATGCTGCGCCGCTTCTTCTGGGCGTTGACCGCGCGCTTTACGCGTGCCATGAGATGTTCCCACTCTCGTTCGGGTGTAACTGGTCAGGTGCCGGTGCCGGGTCGCTCGCGTCCCGGCCCGGCGCGTCGGTCAGCCGTTCAGCATCGATTTGACACGCTTGGTGTCGTTGGCTGAAACGGTCGTGCGGCCATCCAGCCGCCGGGTCCGTTTTGTCGACTTGTGCTCCAACAGGTGCCGGCGGTTGGCGCGCTGGCGGACGATCTTTCCGGTCGCGGTGCGCCGGAACCGCTTTGTCGCCCCGCTGTGGGTCTTGGCCTTGGGCATGTCTCTTCCGTTCTGCTGGTCTGCTGTCCGGGTCTCAGGTCAGTTCGATGAAGGCGTGGGTTCATCGCTTCCGTCGGAATCCGGTGCCGGCCCGGCCCCCGGTCCTTCCGGATGCCGCGCCCTGGCGCGGGTCTTCGCGCCCCGATGCGGCGCCAGCACCATCGTCATGTTGCGGCCGTCCTGCTTGGCCGACGTTTCGACGAATCCGTACTCGGCGACGTCCGCGCCCAGTCGCTGGAGCAACCGGTAGCCCAACTCGGGCCGCGACTGCTCACGTCCGCGAAACATGATGGTGACCTTCACCTTCGACCCCGCCTCCAGGAAGCGCACCACGTGGCCCTTCTTGGTCTCGTAGTCGTGGTCGTCGATCTTGGGTCGCAGCTTCTGCTCTTTGACGACGGTCTGCTGCTGGTTCCGGCGGGATTCGCGCGCCTTTTGCGCCGTCTCGTATTTGAACTTGCCGTAGTCCATGATCTTGCAGACCGGTGGTCTGGCGTTCGGGGCAACTTCGACAAGGTCGAGATCGGCGTCCGCGGCGACGCGCAGTGCGTCTTCGATGCGCACGATGCCCACCTGCTCCCCCCCTGGGCCGATCAATCGGACCTCAGGTACGCGGATGCGCTCGTTGACGCGGGTCTCAGTGCTGATGGGGCCTCCCTGGGTGGGCGTTGTCGGGTAGTCACGACCAGCGCCCGGGCCGTCCGGATCCGCCAGGGGAGAACCACACCACCAGCAAAAAAGCCCTGCTCCAGCAGGGCCCATGCCGACCGATCGCGGCGAGAACAGCCAAGCCGCCCGCGTCACCGCGGAACACGCACCGGAGGTGCCTGTGACCGGACCGCTGAGCCTCGTCAATTCTGCCGGCCAGCGGTGGGAGTGGGACTCCACTTAACTTTCCAGGCGTTCGCCAGGATGGTCGCAGAGGTGAGTTTAGCAGCACCGGAGCCTTTCCCCGCACTTGCGCCTGTCGGTGGCCCGCACCCGCCGCCGAAGTCCGTGCGCCATGCCGGGCGCTTCGCAAGGCTTTTCCAGGATTGAGCGAATATCCTCGCGGTCTGTGACTGTCGCTACGCCTCGTTCCGGCAGCCGGTCCACTTCCCGGTATCACTGGGTCCCGGCGGCCGCCGGCTGGACCGTGGGCGTCATCGCGACGCTGTCGCTGGTGGCCAGCGTGTCGCCGCTGGTCCGCGTGCTGATCAGGGTGCCGCGGGAATTCATCAACAGCTACCTGTTCAACTTCCCCGACACCAGCGTCGCCTGGTCGTTCGTCCTGGCGTTGCTGGCCGCCGCCCTGACGGCACGCAAGCGCATCGCCTGGGTGCTGTTGCTGGGCAACATGGTCCTTTCGGCGGTGCTCAATGCCGGCGAGATCGCCGCGGGCGACAACACCCCGGCCGAGATCCTCGGCGAAAACCTGGGGTTCGCGGTGCACGTCGTGGCGGCCGTCGTGCTGGTGCTGGCGTATCGGGAGTTCTGGGCCAAGGTGCGCAGCGGCGCACTGTTCAAGGCGGCCGCGGTGCTGGTTGTCGCCGAGGCGATCGGGATCGTGGTGTCCTGGGGACTGGTCGAGCTCTGGCCGGGGTCGCTGGCGCGCCAGGACCGGCTGCCCTACGTGGTCAACCGCGTGTTCGGCTTCGCCCTGGCCGATTCGGACCTGTTCAGCGGCCGGCCGCACCTGATCCTCAACGCGATCTTCGGGTTGTTCGGCGCGCTCGCGCTGATCGCGGCGACGATCGTGCTGTTCCAGTCCCAGCGCGCCGAGAACGCGCTGACCGGGGAGGACGAGTCCGCCATCCGCGGGCTGGTCGAGCTGTTCGGCAACAACGACTCCCTGGGATACTTCGCGACGCGCCGCGACAAGTCGGTGGTGTTCGCGAGCAGCGGCCGCGCCGCCATCACCTACCGGGTCGAGGTCGGGGTCTGCCTGGCCAGCGGCGACCCGATCGGTGACCGCAGAGCGTGGCCGCAGGCCATCGCCGCGTGGTTGAGCCTCTGCAAGGCATACGGCTGGGCACCCGGCGTCATGGGCGCCAGTTCGGAGGGGGCGCAGGCTTTTCGTGAGGCCGGCCTCAACGCGCTGGAGCTGGGTGACGAGGCCATCTTGCGGACCGCCGACTACCGGTTGTCCGGGCCGGACATGCGCGGGGTGCGCCAGGCGGTCACGCGGGCCCGCAGGGCCGGGCTCACGGTGCGGATCCGACGGCATCGCGACATTCCCGCCGACGAGATGACCGCGACCATCGAACGCGCCAACGCGTGGCGCGACACCGCCTCCGAACGTGGCTTCTCGATGGCGCTGGGCCGGCTCGGCGACCCCTCCGACGGGGACTGCCTGCTGGTCGAGGCGCTCGATCGCCAGGGCAAGGTCGTCGCGATGCTGTCGCTGGTTCCGTGGGGAACCACCGGCGTCTCCCTGGACCTGATGCGCCGCTCCCCGCAGTCCCCCAACGGGACCATCGAGCTCATGGTCAGCGAACTGGCGCTGGGCGGTGAACAGCTGGGCATCATCCGCATCTCGCTGAACTTCGCGATGTTCCGGTCGGCGTTCGAACAGGGCGCCCAGCTCGGCGCCGGCCCGGTCGCCCGACTCTGGCGCGGGCTGCTGCTGTTCTTCTCCCGGTGGTGGCAGCTGGAGACGCTGTACCGCTCGAACATGAAGTACCAGCCCGAATGGGTTCCCCGGTACGCGTGCTACGAGGACGCCCGGCTGATCCCGCGGGTCGGCGTCGCCTCGGTGATCGCGGAGGGCTTCCTGGTCCTGCCGTTCAGCCGGCGCGACAAGGCGCACACCGGCCACCACCCGGCCGTGCCGGCCCGGCTGGTCGAGTCCGGGCTGCTGCACGCCGACGGGTCGGCACCCGACGTGAGCGGGCTGCGGCGCGCGGAGGCCGACGGGCAGCGGTCGCACGGCCGCCTGCCCGAGCAGGTAAGGGTGCGCCTGTCCAAGCTGAAAGCCTTGCAGCGCAGCGGTGTTGACGCCTACCCGGTGGGCGCTCCACCCAGCCACACCATCGCCGCGGCGCTCGAGGCCGACGACCGGGAGACCGTCTCGGTGTCCGGCCGGATTCTGCGGATACGCGATTACGGCGGCGTGCTGTTCGCGCAGTTGCGGGACTGGTCGGGCGAACTGCAGGTGCTGCTCGAGAGTTCCCGACTGGACGGCGACGCCCCCGACTTCACCGCCGCCGTCGACCTCGGCGACCTCGTCGAAATGACCGGACACATGGGCTTCAGCAAAAACGGGACCCGCTCGTTGATCGTCCGCGACTGGCGGATGCTCGGCAAGTGCCTGCGGCCGCTGCCCAACAAGTGGAACGGGCTCACCGACCCGGAGGCTCGGGTGCGGACCCGCTACGTCGACCTGGCGGTCAATCCCGAGTCGCGCGAGCTGATCAAGGCGCGCAGCAGCGTCGTGCGCTCGGTGCGGGACACGTTGTTCGCCAAGGGATTCATCGAGGTCGAGACACCGATCCTGCAGCAGGTCCACGGCGGCGCCACCGCCCGCCCGTTCGTCACCCACATCAACACCTACGACATGGACCTGTTCCTGCGCATCGCCCCGGAGCTCTACCTGAAGCGGTTGTGCGTCGGCGGCATGGAGCGGGTGTTCGAGCTGGGCCGGGCGTTCCGCAACGAGGGTGTCGACTTCAGCCACAACCCGGAGTTCACCCTGCTGGAGGCCTACCAGGCGCATGCCGACTACACGGTGTGGATCGACGGCTGCCGCGAACTCATCCAGAATGCCGCCGCGGCCGCCCACGGCGAGCAGATCGTGATGCGGCCCCGCGGCGGCGCCCACGGCGCCGACCTGGAACCGGTGGACATCTCCGGCATGTGGCCGGTGAAGTCGGTGCACGACGCCGTGTCCGAAGCGCTCGGCGAACGCGTCGACCCCGACACGTCCCTGGCGGCGCTGCGCAGGCTGTGCGACGCCGCGCACATTGCTTACCGGCCGCATTGGGATGCCGGCGCGGTGGTGCTCGAACTGTACGAGCACCTGGTCGAGGACCGCACCGAGCGGCCGACGTTCTACACCGATTTCCCGACGTCCGTGTCGCCGTTGACCCGGCCGCACCGCAGCCGGGCCGGCGTGGCCGAGCGGTGGGACCTGGTGGCGTGGGGGGTTGAGCTGGGCACCGCCTACAGCGAGCTGACCGACCCGGTCGAGCAGCGGCGCCGCCTGCAGGAGCAGTCGCTGCTGGCCGCCGGCGGGGACCCCGAGGCCATGCAGCTCGACGAGGACTTTCTGCAAGCCATGGAGTACGCGATGCCGCCGACCGGCGGGATGGGAATGGGCATCGACCGCGTCGTCATGCTGATCACCGGCCGCAGCATCCGCGAGACGCTGCCGTTCCCGCTGGCAAAGCCGCACTAGCC
>Ga0207433_10013968_pt1 | contig 11709 bp, 12 predicted proteins | sample YelNatPaOPGAMG01_FD_187559 | JGI IMG/M metagenome (GOLD analysis project Ga0207433, IMG submission 187559) | Hot spring thermophilic microbial communities from Obsidian Pool, Yellowstone National Park, USA - OP-RAMG-01 (SPAdes) (version 3) | ecosystem: Environmental > Aquatic > Thermal springs...
TATATCAATTAATGTTAAAGCAGCAGGCGCGATGGCGGCGGCTAAATTATCCTGAATTAGCGGCGGCGGTGATAGCTGGTGTGAAGTATCGTAATGGTATTGAAATAAAGAATCGAAAGGAGAGTGCATGATGGAAGTTAAAAAATTTCCACAAACATTGACAGAAGCTCGTACCCCCTCCCAGAGGAAAATTAAATATAAGAAAGTTAAATATCAAATACTTAGAAGAAATTTTCGGCAAATTTTAACATTAGTTATAACTAATGTTTTGAATAATTTTTACTTGATTTTTATGTGCCTATTAGGCACAATAAATATTGTAACTTGTTCAGACCCGCTTAAAAACCTGATTTGAACTATTCGAATTAGCGTCTGTCTTGAAGCGGATTACCTTTTTGGAAAAACCAAATTTGTTAGAAAATTCAAAGTTGAAATTCTTTTAAGAATGAGAAAAAAGGTTAAAGATTTATTTAGCCGACTAACAATACTTCTCAACCACAAAAATTTTTACTTGTATTGAATGATTCTTGCTTAAGTCTTTAATTAGTTATTATCCTTTTGGTGCGGAAATGGAGTTTTATCTATTGACATTGCTTTAGTTATCGGTATGATGTTAATATGCCAAAAGTCGTAATTGGCGAAAAGATATTGGAATGTCCAGTCGGGACAAAGATTGGTGAACTAATTGACCAATTTCCCGAACTAAAGGATAAGGTCTTCGCGGTTCGGTTAAATGGTCAATTACTGGACTTACAGGCAACGATTAATGGTGATGCTAAACTTTTTCCAATCTCATTTGATTCACCCGAAGGTAAGGCAATATTCTGGCATTCGTCATCGCACCTTATGGCACAAGCGGTAAAAAGACTCTTCCCGAATGCTAAATTGGGCATCGGACCAGCGATTGAGGAAGGTTTCTATTATGATTTTGATGTGGATAAGCCATTTGCCGATGACGACCTTTTTGTCATTGAAGAAAAGATGAGAGAATTGGTTAAAGCCGACATCCCAATTGTTCATCAATTTCTATCTCGCCAAGAGGCAATCAAGTTATTTGAGAAACGGAATGAGATTTATAAACTTGAGATTTTAGCCGAGATTCCTGATACCACGATTTCTTTATACCAGCAGGATGATTTTATTGACCTTTGTTTAGGTCCTCATCTACCCAGAACCGGATTGATTCAGGCATTTAAATTACTTTCGGTGGCGGGGGCTTATTGGAAAGGCGATGAACATAATAAGATGTTACAGCGGATTTATGGAATTGCCTTTCCAACCCAAGCAGAACTGGATAGTTATTTAACCCGATTAGAAGAAGCAAAAAGGCGCGACCATCGTAAATTAGGCACCGCCTTAGAGTTGATTTCCATTCAAGAAGAGGCTGGGGCAGGATTGGTCTTCTGGCACCCTAAGGGTGCAACCATCCGACGAATTATTGAAGATTATTGGAAGGAAATTCATATCAAAAATGGCTACGAATTGGTAGTCACTCCTCATATCTTTCGGGGTCGACTCTATAAGACATCGGGCCATTTTGATTACTATCGGGAGAATATGTTCACCTTGCCGGTGGAAAAAGAAGAATATGTCCTAAAACCGATGAATTGTCCTGGACATATCTTGATTTATAAGTCAAAGATTCATAGTTATCGCGACCTGCCGGTGCGTTATGCGGAATTGGGCACGGTTTATCGGAACGAGCGGTCAGGCACCCTGCATGGTGCCTTGCGGGTTAGAGGAATAACCCAAGACGATGCCCATATCTTTTGCACCCCTGACCAGATTGAACAAGAAGTCTTTGCCATTATCCAACTCGCCCTTGAGATACTTAAGACCTTTGGTTTCAAGGAATTTGCGGTTGACCTTTCGGTTCGCGACCCCAGCCATCGCGAACGGTATATGGGTGATGATGCGACTTGGGATAGGGCAGAGGCTTCTTTAATTTCTGCCCTGACCAGAGCCGAGATGAAATTCCAGAAGGCGTTGGGTGAGGCGGTTTTTTACGGACCAAAAATTGATATTAAACTTTTTGACAGTCTGGGCAGACAATGGCAATGCCCAACGATTCAATTTGATTTTAATTTAGCCCACCGATTTTCTATCTACTATATGGGTGAAGATGGTGGACACCATCCAACCTTTTTGGTTCATCGCACGATTTTGGGCGCACTGGAACGATTCATTGCTATCTTGATTGAACATTATGCGGGAGCGTTTCCGGTTTGGTTGTCACCTTACCAAGCCGTGGTCTTGACCGTAACCGACCAGGCGATTCCTTATGGCCAAGAGGTATTTAAAATTTTGACCGAAACCGGTATTAGAACCATCGCCAATTTTAATAATGAGAAGATAAATTACAAAATTGCCGAAGCCGAACGGAACAAGATTCCATATATAATAATCATCGGAAAACGAGAGGAAACGAATAAAACAGTTTCCTTACGCAAAAGACAAAAAGGAGACTTGGGTAGTATGCCAATAGAAAATGTAATAAAACAAATTGAGGAAGATGTCCGCACGCGACGGTAGCCGAGTTAGCCACCGACCAAGGGCGAATGAGGCAATTCGGGTGCCTTATGTTCGCGTGATCGGAACCGACAAGAAGATGATTGGGGTTTTACCAATTCGTGAGGCAATCCTTTTAGCCCGGCGCCAAGGTATGGATTTGGTTGAAGTTTCGCCCAACGCCGACCCGCCGGTGTGCCTAATCGCGGATTATGGTAAATACATCTATGAATTGAAGTGTCGGGAAAAGGAATCAAGGAAAAAACAACGCTCAACCGAGGTTAGAGAGATGCGACTGCGAATGAAAATCGGTCGGCACGACTATTTAGTGAAACTGGCGAAGATTAAGGAACTACTGGCGAATCGCGACCGGGTGCGGGTAAGTTTAATCTTACGCGGTCGCGAAGTTCTTCATCGCGACTTGGCAATGAAATTGATTGAGCAATTGACCCATGATTTAGCGGATGTGGCAAGCGTAGAAAGCGAACCAAAAGTAATGGGCGAGAAGAGTCAAACGGTTAGTGTAATGTTTATTCCTAAATAAGTAAGAAGCGAAGGATTAAAATGAAACAAAAAACATTGAAGGCATTGAAGAAAAGAATTAAAATCACGGGTAGTGGAAAATATAGCCGACACCAGGCTGGAATGCGCCATCTCCTTTCCAGCAAGCGACGAAAACGAAAACGGATGTTAAAGAAACGAGTGTTGGTTCATAAGTCGATGGTGAAAAAAATGAAACGACTACTATCCGCCTGAGAATGAAACGCAACGCGCAACGTCCGTTGAGCGAAACGAGACGAATATCACGAATTACAGCGAATTTGATGAGGGGAAACCCCTCATCTCCCCATTCTTTAAGGAAAAATCTGTTTGGGGATTCAAAGGGGCAAAGCCCTTTGTTTCGAATAACTTTAAAATTCTTATCATCGGCTATCATTCGGATTATTTGCATCTTAGGCGGATATAAAGTAACTAAGTTAATTTTAGGAAGGGAGGCAATAAATGCCGAGAGTGAAGACTGGGCCAACCACACGAAAGCGCCGTAAGAAATGGCTTAAGATGGCAAAGGGTTATTGGGGTGCCAAGCACCGCCTCTATAAGACGGCAAGACTGCAAGTGATGAAAGGGTTACAGAGCGCCTACCGCGAACGGAAAAGAAAGAAAAGGGTGCAACGCGGACTTTGGATTACACGGATTAATGCTGCCCTCTTGCCCTATGACCTTTCTTATAGTCAATTCATCTATGGCTTAAAATTGGCGGATGTTGCGCTAAATCGCAAAGCACTTTCCGAAATGGCAATCAACGAACCAAAGGATTTTGCCGAGATTGTTACCGTAGCAAAGCAAGCCTTGGCAACAAAAATAGCGGCGAGTAGTGGGGAAAAGGCTTAAGCCACAGTTTTAATGGATAAAGAAGCAATTAGTAAAATTCAAAAGGCTGCCGAATCATCAATTGAACAGGCAAAATCATTAGAGGAATTAGAAAGAATTCGGATTAAGGTTTTCGGTCGGAAAGGCGAATTGACGCAAATCCTGCGTGGGCTAAGTAGTTTGCCGATTGAAGAACGAAAAGAGATTGGTCGGCTGGCTAACCTGGCCAAAGAACAATTGACCGCACGGTTAGCCGCAAGAAAAGTTGAACTTGAGACAAGCCAGGCAACAACCGAAGATAAGATTGATGTCACTTTGCCAGGGTATCGTTTGTGGCGTGGTAGTCGGCATCCAATTACTCAAACCCTGGACGAAATCTTGGCGATATTTGTTGGGATGGGCTACCAAGAAGAATTAGGTCCGGAAATTGAAACCGAATGGTATAATTACGATGCCTTAAATTTTCCACCCGACCATCCGGCTCGGGATATGATAGCATGCTTTTATCTTGGGCAGGGTTTGCTTTTACGCAGCCACACCTCACCAGTTCAAATTCGGGTGATGGAACGGAAAAAACCGCCGATAAGAATTGTCGCCCCGGGTCGAGTCTTTCGGCCCGACGCATTTGACGCATCACATTCGCCGGTCTTTTACCAAGTTGAAGGACTCTATGTTGATGAAGGGGTGAGTATGGCGGATTTGAAAGGAACCTTAGAGGTGTTTAGCAAAAAGATGTTTGGCGAAAAAACCAAAATTAGGTTTTCGCCCTCTTATTTCCCTTTTACCGAACCGAGTGCCGAATTAGCAATATTGTGTGTGGTGTGCGAAGGACAGGGTTGCAAGACTTGTAAGAATAGTGGTTGGTTAGAAATCTTGGGCTGTGGAATGGTCCACCCAAAGGTCTTAGAAAATGTTGGCTACGACTCGGTAAAATATACTGGCTTTGCCTTTGGTATGGGTGTGGAAAGAATCGCAATGATAAAATATGCGATTGATGATATTAGACTTTTCTACGAAAACGATTTGCGATTCTTGGAACAATTCTGAGTGCCTGAAGATTAGCCAAAAAGTTTTTTAGCGTTAGCGGACAAATTGAAATACGCAAAAATTCCAGTCGTAAATTAAATAGTCTGTAGACAAGGCTTTAGCCTTGAAAAGAGATTATGCAAACCTGAAGGTTTGCCCTACAGAAATATTGATGCAGACTTGAAGGTCTGCCCTACATTGGTGGATTAGTCTTGCCAATTTTAAAACCTTGATTAAAGGCTAAAAATCGGGGCGACCCGATTTGAACGGGCGACCCCCAGCACCCCAAGCTGGTGCGCTAAACCAACTGCGCCACGCCCCGATAATTTAGTCTAACCTTATTTCCCAAATTGTCAATAGCGAGGAAATGGTTTTTTTTGAACTTGCGCACAAAATATATTGACAAACCGCAAATTTAACGATACCTTTACTGCATAAATATGATAAAAATTCGGCAATTTGAGAAGACTGGAGTCTTGCAAGACTCGGATTTGAGACGAATGAAGCTTTTACCACCAACCAAACGGCTCAACCAAGGTCCAGTTGTTATTGTTGAGTGCGTTCAGGAAATTCCCTGCGACCCCTGTGCCTCGGCCTGTCCGAGAAAAGCGATTAGGATTGAAGGGAATATAACCAATGTCCCACGAGTTGACTTTGACCTCTGTAACGGCTGCACCCTTTGTATCCCGCGTTGTCCAGGGCTGGCAATTTTCGTGGTCAATAAGAATTACAATGAAAAGGAAGCCACAATTACGCTACCTTATGAATTTATTCCGTTACCCCAAAAAGGCGAAATCGTTTATGGGCTTGACCGAACTGGTAAAAAAGTTTGTACCGCCCGAGTGGAAAAGGTCTTAACTGGTAAGTCATTTGACCATTGCGCGGTAATTACTATCGCGGTACCAAAGCATTATTGGAATGTAGTTAGAAACTTCCGAAGCAAAAAGGAGCGGAAATGACATTTTTATTGATAATCTTGCCAATTTTAAGTGTTTCGCCAATGATGCCTTTATCCGTGACGAGTTCGGATGATGCACTGGCGATGTTTTATAATCCTGCTGGTTTGTCCTCCAATCGTGGCTTTAATCTTTATTATTGCTATAAATTGGAAGATTGGAAAATAAGGGAAAATAGTGCATTAGCCGGGCAACTCGGTCCTCTGGGCTTCTCTTATTTAGGCGGCACATCTTTTAACTACGGGCTTGGTTTGGGCTTTAAGTTGGGCGATAATTTTGGTCTTGGTGTTCGTTATTTTCACCAACTTAATAATTACTGGTGTTTAGGAACACTAATCCGACTTGGTAATTTCCTTTCGTTTGGGATTACCTGGCCTGATATTAACTATAAGGATTGGCATACAATAATTGCTGGGATTGGCATTCGACCATTGGGTAACCGTTTAACTGTCTTTACCGAGACCCAATTGGATTCAATGATCGATAAAATGTGGCTTGGCTTAGAGTTGGTGCCAATCTCGGGTGTTGAATTGAAGGGAATGATAAAAACGGATTGGTCGTTCAGTCTCGGGATTGATATAAGTTTTGGCCGAATTGGGATTGGTTATGCCAACGCAAAAGTAAAAAACCTAACCAATAATCTAAACCATTTGGTTTATCTCCGTTACAGTAAAGATATTCGGCATTCGGTTTTACCCCGCCCAGCGCGTTTTCTGACAATGGAGTTGTCTGGGTTAATTCAAGATGTTAAACCTGGATTCTCGCTTTTTGGTCCGGTAGTGAAAAAAACGACCTATGAGATTCTTGATTTATTAAACAAGGCAAAAGAAGATAAAACAATCAAAGGGATAATTATCGCCATAGAAGACCTGCAATTGAGTTTTGCCCAAGCCAGTGAGTTAAGGGACGCCTTAGAACAAATCAAAGCCCAGGGGAAAAAGATAATTGTTTACGCCCCCAATTTATCCACTAACACCTATTTTCTTGCCGCAGTTGCGGATTTGATAATCTCTCATCCTTCGGGTTATGTTAGTATTCCTGGAATGTATCGCCAGGCGCGTTTTATAAAAGGGACATTGGATAAATTGGGGATTGAGGTAGAATACGAAAGGGTTGGAAAATATAAAAGTGCGCCTGAATTACTAACTGAAGATTCTTTGTCCAGTGCCTACCGCGAAGTTTTGAATTCAATTCTTGATGATAATTATTCCTATTTTCTTGAAGCGACGGCTAAGGCGCGTAGTTTTAAAAAGGAAGATTTTGAGAAGAAAGTCGATTGTGGATTCTTTTTGACCCCAATTGCTCAAAAAGAGGGTTTGATTGATACCTTTGCTTATTATGACCAATTGGATTCGGTTTTGGTGACCAAATTGGGTAAGATGCGCAAAATAACCGAACGGAGTTATCGGAAAGAGACCTTTCATAACCCAAATTGGGTTTTGCCTAAGACAAAGATTGCGGTAGTTTACGGTTCAGGTTCAATTGTCCAAGGCGAAAGCCGAACCGACCCAATCAGTGGTGAAATGACAATTGGGTCAAAAACAATAATTCGGGCAATCAAGAAAGCACGCCAAGATAAAAGGGTAAAAGCAATTGTCTTAAGAGTTGATTCGCCAGGCGGTGATGGCTTTGCCTCGGATTTAATTTGGCACGAGATTGAGATTACCAAAAAGCAAAAGCCAGTTATTGTCTCAATGGGTCCGGTTGCCGCATCCGGTGGTTATTATATCAGTTGCAATAGTGATAAGATTTTTGCCCTACCGGCAACCATTACCGGTTCGATTGGGGTTTTTAGTTTAAAAATGGTCTTTGCCGGGTTATACGATAAAATTGGAATCAAGACCGAGGTGATAAAAAGAGGAGAGCATGCGGATGCCTTTTCGCCCCATCGCAAACTGACCCCAGAAGAACATCAAATATTAAAAGAAGTAACCGAAGATTTTTATCGCCAATTTGTCAATAAGGTCGCCCAAGGTCGTAACCAGACCTTTGAGCATATTGATTCCATTGGCCAGGGCAGGGTCTGGACCGGCAATCAGGCAAGGTCATTGGGTTTGGTTGACTCGTTAGGTGGCCTCTTGACCGCAATTGATTATGCCAAGGAAAAGATAAAGGCAAAAGAGGTGAAAATAGAGTTTCTACCCAAATTGCAGCGGGGATTTTTTGGTCCTTTCTTTGATTATTTTTGGGATAAATTAATCAACCGAAAATGAGCCGACGACAAAAAACGACAATAATCTGCCGTTGTGAAGATATTACCGAAGCCGAGATAGTTCAAACCATTAGAAAAGGTTATCATAGTCTTGAAGAGTTAAAGCGAATCTTAAGGTGTGGGATGGGGCATTGTCAAGGTAGAACCTGTTTAAATATCATCGCCCGAATAATTATGCGCGAAACTGGTCTCCCGATCGAACGGATAAATCTCCCTACCCCGCGTCCGCCATTAAAACCAGTTCCTTTGGGTATACTTGGTCGTTACAACGAGGAAAATGAATAAAACCTGTGATGCGATTGTGATTGGCGGTGGTATTATTGGTGCAGCTACGGGCTATTACTTAGCCAAGCAAGGATTAAAAGTCTATCTCTTTGAAAAATCTTTTCCCTGCTCAGGTTCAACCGGAAGATGTATCGGTGGAATTCGCCAGCAATTTAGTCACGAACTATCAATTCAAGTAATGCTTGAGAGCGTGAAGATATTCGCCAATCTCGCTTATGAATTTGGTAAATCGGTTGAATGGTATCCGGGCGGGTATCTATTTTTGGCTCATTCCGAAGAAAAGAAGAAGGCGTATTTGGCTGCTATTGCGATGCAACGAAAATATGGTTTGCTCGTTGAATTCATTTCGCCTGAAGAGTGTCGAAAGATTGTTCCGCAATTAAATCCGGATGGGCTCATTGGTGGTGCCTATTGTCCAACTGATGGCCAAGCCAATCCCTTTTTGGTAACTTATGGCTATCTTGAGGGTATTAAAAAGTTAAAAGGCAAGATTTTTCCTTACACCGAAGTAAAGAAAATAAACCTTGCGCAGGACCGGGTTCGTTCAATAATAACGGATAAGGCCGATGAATTCTTTGCACCGATTATTATCAATGCAGCTGGACCATTCGCCCGCAAAATCGGCAAGATGGTCGGACTTGACCTACCAATTTATCCTGACCGTCACGAATCATTAGTTACTGAGGCTTGTGAACGACTCTTTGACCCGATGCTGGTGGATTATCGTTCGGATGGTTGTTATTTTCTCCAAAATTATGGAACGGGGCATTTCATTGGTTGCTATACGCCTGACCCATTAGTGCCGGGCGAATCACTCAGTTCCACAGACCAATTCTTAACCGAGATGCCAAGAAGAATGGTTCGTTTGGTGCCGGCACTAAAAGATTTAAAGGTTATTCGGCAGTGGGCGGGTAGTTATGAGATGACACCGGATGGTAATCCGATTGTTGACCGAACGCCAATCAATGGGTTTTATATTTCAGCCGGAATGTGTGGCCATGGTTTTATGTTCGGTCCCGCCTTAGGAAAATTTATGGCGGAGATGATTGTAAGAGGTCAACCAAAAATCCCCTTAGATGATTTTGCCTTAAACCGTGATTTCAAAAAAAGCGAAGCGATGAAGTAATCCCGAACAAGGGTCGGTGCGCGTAATATTGCTGCGCTTTTTTTGATGGGGAAATGAGCGGCTATGTCCGCCTTGGGTAGACACACCTTTGCGGTTCAGTAAAATAATCCTTGAAATTATTAAATTTTTCGGTATAATATAAATCTAGATAATGAACCCATTTGGGTCATTGCACTGTTCAAGAGTCCGCGATGGGCGGATAAAAATTAGAATCGGGTTTGTGATGTAAATTTAAACAAGAAGGAGGTTCAATGAAAAGGGACTTTTCACCCATTAGCCCAGATAAAAGATACCAATTTTATCTGAGTTTTGTGATTATACCTTTGCTTTTTGGGACTTTATTGCTAAATTTGGCTTTAGCCCAAGAAGAACAACCAGTTGCCGAGACAACAAGAACCGAGCAAGAGATAGTTACACAACCGCTGATTACCAATATTTTTTATGATACGGATATTCTTCAGGCATTGCGTGACATATCGGCTCAAGCCGGTATCTCAATCATTCCGGATGGGTCAGTGCAAGGATTGGTGTCCTTAGAGGTATCCGAAGTGCCTTTGGAGGAATGTTTACGAAGACTCCTTGCCCCGCATGGTTATACTTTTCGCCGTTATAAGGATTACTATTTAGTCGGCTCGCCCAAACCGGATAATGTCGCTTCCTACTTATTAACGGTAACCGAACAGATAAAACCGAGTTACTATAAGGCAAAAGAACTCGCTTCCTTACTTTCGGACTACTATACTCCATTCATTAAGATAAACGAGAGTGCGAATGTTATATCAATAACCGCTTCACCGGATATTATTGAACGATTCAAAAATGATATTGCGGAGATTGATAAACCCCCACGCCAAGTGCTAATTGAGGCGTTAATCACTGAAGTTTCAAGAGATGGTTTACAAGCCTTAGGGATTGATTGGTCAGGTTCGGTGAGTCGCCGTAACGACACCCTCTTTTCGCTTCAATTGCTGACCAATATCGCCAAACTTGCCGATACGACTTTTGGCCTTATCTTTGGCAATGTCACAAAGACACTTGGTAGTTTCACTTATAGTTGGACACCTTCAATTCAGGCACTGGTGACACAAGGTAAGGCGAATATTCGGGCTAATCCGAAGATTGTAACTCTGGATGGTCAGAAAGCGAGTATCGTTGTCGGTCGTGAGGCTTATTATGAAATCTTAACCGGACCAATAAACTATCAATACACCCAGTTACAAATGATTAAATACGGAATTTCCTTGGATATCATACCTTATATCTCCCAAGATGGGAAAGAAATCACTTTGGATGTGCAACCACAAGTTAGCGATGTGGTCGGACAGGGTATCACCAATCTGCCAGTTCTTAATACCCGTTCAGCAAAGACACAAATAAGAGTAAAAGACGGTGAGAAAATAGTCATCGGTGGACTTTTTCAAAAGGGTGAGCGGACCGAAACGAAAAAGATTCCATTCCTTGGCGATATACCATTTTTGGGTCTTTTATTCCGAACTACCCGAAGAGTGACCCAAGAGACCGAGGTGGTTATCTTCATTACACCGCATATTTTATAATTGAAAAAAGGTTTCTATAACAAGATTGATTTGCTACGACGGAAACTGATGTAAGTAGCGATTAGGTTAACTTTTGGAAAAAGACTTACTTAATTAACCAAAAAACTCCAATTTTACAAAAAATTACCAAATTTTGACCTAAAAATACCAAATTTTGCCAATTTTTATTTAACTTAAACCTTGACATTTCTCAACCGTAATCTATAATAGAACCAAACATAAATTGCTTGGGCGAGGGTTGGCCTGAGCCGGTGGACAAACCAAAAATAAAATCGGGTTTGAGTCTTAACTGGAATTGTTAATTTTGTGAATGGGACCCCTCGTGTGCCAAGCAAAAGGAGGTTTAGATGAAGTACCTTTTAACGATTCTCGTATTGCCTTTGGTTGTCGGGATCACCTTGGCGGCTGACTTAACCGTGTATAACAACTACTATGTCACTGCCAATACGACCTATGACTGGACATTGACCAAGACCGCTGACCGGACTGATCTGGAATTTGCACCTGCCCCTGACCCAAATCCTGAAGCGGTTGTATTCACGATTGATATTACTCGGAGTGCGCCATACTTATTAGCCCAAAAAATCGGGACAATTAGCATAACTAATAATGGTTCTGAAGATGTTGTCATTACCCGAGTTAAAGATTCCATCGCCTATCATGAAGGTG
>Ga0207433_10013975_pt1 | contig 11703 bp, 12 predicted proteins | sample YelNatPaOPGAMG01_FD_187559 | JGI IMG/M metagenome (GOLD analysis project Ga0207433, IMG submission 187559) | Hot spring thermophilic microbial communities from Obsidian Pool, Yellowstone National Park, USA - OP-RAMG-01 (SPAdes) (version 3) | ecosystem: Environmental > Aquatic > Thermal springs...
AAAACCGAAAAAGTAAGAGTATTTTAATCTATTTCAACTAAAGTTACTGTTTTTCTTTGCCCATTAAAACCAATTTTCGTTTTCTTTTTAAATTTAACTATCCCACTCTTTTTGGCAAATAAGGTATAATCCTTCCCAATTCCCACATTTTTCCCGGGAATAAAATTTGTCCCTCTTTGGCGCACGATAACTGCTCCAGCCTTGGCAACTTGTCCATTTGAAAGTTTTACTCCAAGCCTTTTGGAGATGGAATCTTTCCTATAAGTTCTCTTGCCTTTTGCGCCAGCTTTTCCCATATTGAAATTGAATCAATTTTAAACTAAAATACTATTATAGATAAATGGAGAAATTTTTCAAGTATAAGGAAAGGGTTGGTTTTGTTTTAGCAAATGTTTTACTTGCCACTTTTTGTTTTTTCCTTGGGGTAATTTATGGGAGTTGGCAAAATTTAAGTCTTAAAGAGCCAAAAATATCTTTTGAAAGTGCGGAAGTTCAAGAAAGCATTATAGATTCTACTACTAATATCAATAAAGAAAATTTGGAAGAGGTGGAAAATTCAAAAAATGAAAATAAAAATCAAAACGAAATTCTTTTTGTTGCAAGCAAAAAAGGAAAGGTTTATCACTTACCTTGGTGCCCCGGAGCTAAGGCTATTCAAGAAGACAATAAAATCTATTTTTCGTCAAGAGAGGAGGCAGAAAAAGCTGGATACCGGCCAGCTAAAAATTGTCCCGGGCTTTAATTAAAATTTAAAGGTCAAAAGATTTTAAAAAAATTTTATAAAAAAATTTATGGAAGAAAAAAAGGTTGAAGAAAAAAAGGTTCCAGAAACTAAAAATTGGCAAGTAAGTTTCATTATTGGCTTGGCAACTGCTTGCATTTTTTATCTCTTTGATAGCTTTCTTGGTTTTGAAAAGAATATCCCTGGAGAATGGCAAGCTGCTTTAATCTATGGGGCTTTAATTGGGCTTGCAAGCTATCTTATTATTTTACTTTTTGAAAGAAGAGGAAAAAAGCTTTAAATTTTGAGATATTTTCCGCCATGAAACTTTTTATGAACCTCTTTTAAGCGATGGCTGGTAACGTGGGTGTAAATTTGGGTTGCGGTAATTGTTTTGTGACCAAGAAATTCTTGAATTGTTTTTAAATCAACGCCCCTTGCTAAAAGATCAGTAGCAAAAGAGTGACGCAAAACGTGAGGGGTGGTATTTGGGGGAAGACCCGCCAAAAGTGCATATTTTTTTATCATTTTTTGAATAAAACGTGGAGTTAGCCTTAAATCTTCAGAAGTTTTTCTTTTGTGGGAGATAAAAAGGGCTTTATGGCTATCAGTCCTTTGCTCTAAATATTTTTTTAACCAAAAAACTGCTCTTTTTGATAAATAAACTGGCCTTACTTTGCCTCCTTTGCCAATAATTGAAATTTCGATTTCTTCAATTTTTTGAGGAATTTTAATTTGATCCTTGTTTAAACTGCAAAGTTCACTAATTCTCATGCCAGTTGAAAATAAAACCTCCATGATTGCCCTGTCTCTTATTCCTTGAATTTTAGAAGTATCTGGTTGAGAAAATAGTTTTTCTAGGTCCTTTAAAGTTAGAAATCTAATTTCTCTTTCTGAAACTCTTTTGGGAAGATTAACTTTTTCTGGGGGAAGGCTTAAAATATCGTGTTTTGCAAAAAAAGTCAAAAGAGAGCGAAGTGCAATAAGATAGTAAATTTGAGTCGATTTTTTTAAATTAAAGCGTCTTGCTAAAAATAGGCGATAGTCTTGAATATGTTTTGGTGAAAGTTCATCCGGTTTTAAATTTTGAAGTTTTTTAATTTTAAGCCAATCGAAAAATCGCTTTAAAAATCGGGCATAATTTTCTTGGGTTTTGGGCGAAAGTCCTTTTTCTACCTCAAGCCAGTCTAAAAAATCGTTAAGAAATTGAATAATAGGTTTTTGGCTCTTCTCCATAGTTCGCTTAAGTTCAATTATGCGAACTAATATTATATTTTACCATATATCCCAATTTGTCAACCCCTACCCTTGACTTTTAAAAATTTTAGCTCTAAAATTTTAAAATAAAAAGGTCGAAAATAGAAAACTATCATGGAAGAGGAAGTGAAAAAACCAGAAGGAGAAAAATCGATTCTCTCTGCATGGTGGTTCTGGCTCTTGGTCATTGTGATTATCGGATTGATTGTTTGGGCAGTTATCGCTCAAAAAGGCAAGACTCCAACTCCAGGTAAAGCTCCAGCAACTCCATCAGCTCCAGAAACTCCCAAAACTCCAGAAACTCCAACGTCTACTCCAGAAACTCCTGCTCCTACCGGAGAGCAAACTCCTACGCCACCTTCAGAACCACTGCCTGCTGAGTAATAAAAAGGCCAGAACCGAAAAAGAGGGGGAATCTTTCCCCCTCTTTTTGTTTTAAAAAGAATTCTTTAAGTTTTTTTAGGGCAAAACTTTTATAAAATTCAAGAGCTATCTTGGAAGCTGAAGCTAAAGTTTCTTTTGAATTTTTTGTAAGCATCTCCCCTACTTCCTTTAAAGTCTTGTCGTAAAAGAGATTTATAAATCCTGGAAGAAGGATTAAAAAATAAATAAAAACTGAAGTCAAAATTAATTTAATCCACCATGAGGGTTTCAAAAAATCAAACATAGTTTTTTATGGAGTATAAAGAATTACTTGGTCAATAAATACATCGCTTTGATACCATTTTTTAATTGCTTCCATTGAAACATCTAAATAAACAGTGCCCAAAATTGGATCGTTCACAACGAATTTATCATTAATTTTACCAACAACTACTACATAGTGCCCCTTAGGACTTTTCGGGGTAGCTGTGTTTAAAAAAATAATCATTGGCCTACCCGGTTGAAAGTATTGATTTAGGTCAGCAACGGAAATAGGTTGATGGTAATCAACTATTCCCGAAACTTTCATGTTATAAGGCGGTTTTGTTACCCCATACCAACAAAAAGCCACGCATTCATTGCAGTCTTTTTGATTTATCTTGCAACCTTCTGGATTTTTAATTTTACACGTACAACTAAAAATATTTTGCCAGTCACTGTTTAAGCTCATTGGGTCCACATTAAGCCCATAATATTTTAAAACCATGGCTACTGAAGTAACTGCACATCCATATCCAGAAAATGAATAATTTGAAAATCCAAGCTTTGCATTAGGATAGTTTGTTTGTAAAAAAAGTGGAACTCCAAAAAGACCCTCGGGCACTTTTCCATATTTTGCAATTAATTCTTGAAGCTCGCTCTGTCTTTGTCGAGCCAGGGCAGATAAATCTCCCAAAAGTTGCTCTGTCTGGGCTTTAATTTCTGCAAGTAGCTTTTGATATTTTTCATTATCCCCCTGAGTGATTTCAAGCAAGTTTTTTGTTTCTCTTTCCATGTCTTCGAGACTTAAAACTTTTGCTTGAAGTTCGCTCGCTTTTTGGGTCGCCTCATTTTTTAAGTTCTCAAGTCTTAATTTTTCCTCTTCAAGATTGCTTTTAATTAAATTAAGATTTTTAAGAACTTCTTTTGCCTTTTGAACATTCAATGCCAATTCTTTTTGAATATTTTCAAGAAAAACAATTTCGTTTAAAAGACTGGCAAGGCTTTCTTCAAAAATTGCTTTTCCAAAAAGATTAGAATTTTCATACTCATAAATGAGCTTCAATACACTTCCCAACTTTTCTTTTAAATTTTCAATTTCTTTCTCTTTCTTTAAAATTTGATCTTCAATGTCAGCAATTTCACTTTCTTTTTGAGAAATGTTTAAATTTAAAATTTCAATTTTTTCACTAATTACTTTAATTTCAAGTTTCGTTTTCTCTGCTTGAGCTTCAAGATAATCTAGTCTTTTTTTAAGACTTTCCTCCTTTCTTGCAAGTTCATCGATCTTCCCTTGAATTTCCTTAAGTTTAATGTCCGACCATGAGGAAAGAGACTTTTGAACCTCTTCAAGACAACTTTGTACTTTTTTTAAGCATTCAATTGCTTTATCAGTTGGAAGTCCCTGGCAAGAAATTGCACTGCATTCTTCTTTTTTTGCCTCAAATTCAGCCAAAAAATCCAAAATTTGCTCTTGGGCAAGGGCAAAATTTAAAAATAAAGCTATTGACAAAATTAAAATTTTATTTTTTAATTTCATTTTTTATTTTTCTTAAATCTACGATTCTTGGCGCTATTTCTTTTTTCTCAATTTTAGCTGATTTTTTTAATTTTTTCCAGAGATAGTAAAAAATAAAACCAAAAATTGAAAGTGAACCCAAAATGAGAGGAAAAAGATAATAAAATAAAGGGGGTTCTAAAAACACCTCTTTTGGCGTCAAAAGCTTTTCTAAATTTGGCTTTAAAAATAATCCAAAAATTGAAAAATGAGAAGTTTGCAAAGTAGCAATTTTATTTTGAAAATCAACTAAAGTTGGAAGGTTTTGCCAAAAGTTTTCAAAAACTTTACCCTGAATTTTAGCATTATCTTCTATTCCCTCTGGCAGGGCTATTTTGATTTTAGCTTCATTTTTATTAAATGAAATCTTTGGGCCGTCAATAAAATAAAAAGTTCCCTTTATGGCAAATTTTTTAAGTTTTGGATTTTTCTCAAATAAATTATCAATTGCTTCTAAAAAATTGACTTTAAAAGAAAAACTTTGATTTCGAGCAACTTCTTCATTTAAAAAGATAACTATTCCTTTGGGTATCTCAATTTCAAATTTTCCTCCAAAAAATTTTAAAACAAGATCTTCTTTAAGCTTTCCATCTTCGTCAGTTTGAACTAAAAATGTATTTTCTTCTTTTGGCACTTCTTTTTCCTCCGGAGTTTTTTCCTCATTATCTACTAAAACGTCAACCTTGTTTGAAAAAGCTGATTTAATACTATTTTCATAGCTTCTTCCTTGAAAGGCAACTGCAATGTAGCTATAAATTTTCCCTGGTTCAATTTTTGAATCTTCAAAATGTAAAGTATTTTTTGAAACGCTTCCAATGAGCTCAAAATACTTTTGAGATGGGGCTTTTTTTAAAATGAAATATCCTGAAATATCTTTTGTTGGAGAGGCTTCCCAGGAAAGGGAAATTACATTTTTTTCCTTCAAAAACTTGGCTGAAAGATTTCTTGGAGGCAAAATAGTTATCGTTTTGGGCTTGGGCCTACAAGCTTCATCGACAATACACTCAACTTGGCTTTCAATATCACAGCCTGGGGGGGTACAATTTCTTATCCTTATTTTCGCTCTTTGATCAATGCATCCTCCTTGATTACACTCCCCTATTTTCCATTCACTCCAAGAACCGCAGGTGCATTTTGGTAAAAAAGAATACTCTCCACTTTGAGTTAAAAAGGAAATTTCCTTGCCAGCGCTCAAAACATTTGAAATTAAAAGATTGGCCTTGGCTCGTCCAGGCTCTTTCCCTTTAACTTTTATTAAAAAAAGCTCTTTTTTATCTTGGGTCCCTTGAGGAATCCCAAGAATAAAGCTTAAATCTTGGCATGTGGGTGCTTTTCCTGCCATTATTCCTTGGGACAAATTAACGCTAAGACAATTTAAATTTTCAAGAGAAATTTTCCCAGCAACAGTATCAATTTTCTCTTGTCCCGGCAAAGCAAGAACGCTTAAAGAAATTTCATCTTCAAGGGAAAAATTTCCTTGAGAAGGATAAATGGTAACTTGAGCTTGATTTTGTGCCAAGGAAAGCTTAAAAAGAAAGCTTAAAATGAGAGCCAAAAAAAGAATGGTTTTTTTCTTCATATTTCTTCAAAATATGCCATTAAAATTGAAAAATCAGGTAGATTAACGATGCCATCAGCATTTAAATCTGCCAAAAATGCTTCATTTTTTTCAGAATTTGTCTTTTGCCACATTGCCATAAGTATTGAAAAATCCGCTATCCCAACTTTCCCATCCTCGTTAATATCCGCTTTTCTTAAAATAATTTTATTTTCCTGAACTAAAGTAGCGGAGTTTTGAGCTAAATCCAAAACTTGGTATCTTAAAATTATATCCTCGCTTTTTGAAAATTCAATAAATCCTTCATTTGTGATTTGATTTTTGTCAAAAAGCAAGGGAAGACAATTTTTCTCAAGGCAGTACCTCAAATTATATTTTGGATCAAGCTTAAAGACAATCTTAATTGGAAAATGGTAAATTTCATTTTCTTTTTGGATTTCTCCTTTCTGGTTTTGAATTTCTTTTTGAATTTCTATTTGAGGAAGAGAAATTTCTCTTCCAGCTAAATTTTGGAGCACTTGAACTTCGCTACTTTCCCCTCTTTTATCTTTTATTTGTAAAAAAATTGGCTTTTGAAAATCCAAAGCCTGGATTGAAAAATCTCTTTTAAAATTTAAAGAAAAGTCGGTATCAAAAAGTATCCCTTTTGGAGATGCCAAAATATATTTTATTTCATCATTATCCTCGTCTTGGGCTAAAACCGAAATAGAAACTTTATCTTCTTTTTCTTCTAAAATTTTAACTTCGCTTATTTTTGGGGGGCGATTAATTTTGGGAAAAAGTTTTTTAGAAAACAAGTTATTATCTTTGTTTTCCTCAAGAATATAATCATAGGGGTCTTCAATTTTTAAAGAAAATTCATATTCTTTGGGATTTTTGGGCCAAAAAAATGAAAAAGAAAAGCTATAGGACTCAAATTTATTTAGCGGAGGAATTTCTTTTTGAAAAATTAAGTTTTGATCAAGATAGGCATTTAAAAAAAAGCTACCAATAGTGTCCCCTTCTCCTTGGTTTTTAATTAAAAGAGAAACTTTAATTTCATCGCCTGAAGCAAAATTTTCTGGTTCAATTTTAACATTTTCCAAAACTAAATCGGGTTTCCCGCCCCCGGTAACTAAATTCATTAAATAATCCCAATCAAAATAAGGACCGGGATCAAAATGGCAATTGCATCCTCCAAAGTCACAATTTTTGCAAAACTCTTTCTTTGGATTTGGCACTTGATCATGGCCAATAATTCCAATTGGCTCCAAAACTCCTCCTTGGGGGTGAATTGGTTTTATTTTCCATTTTTGAATTAGGTGCCTTAAAAGTTTTGCCAAAGCAAAATACATTTCTTGGGTAAAACTTCCTTTTTCTCTTGTATATCCTTCCTGCTCAATTCCAATTGAAACTTGATTAAAGGCAAAATTTCCTGCATGCCAAGCGATATTTTCTTCATTCACCATTGAAACAATTTTCCCTTCGCGGGAAATGACATAATGGGCGGAGGCGCGGGCATTTGGATTTTGAAACCATTTGACAGTTGAGTCAAAAGATCCCTCTCCTACATGAATCACAATTAAGGAAACGTCGTGGGGAAAATTTCTTGGCATTCCATATCCATCGCAAAAATTATTTTTTTGGCTACAAAAATTTTCTTCATCTGCAGGGATAAAATTTGCCTCACCAAAAAAGCTTGCCTTAACAAAAAGGTTGGCTAAAAAAATGAAAGTAAAAAAGAGTAAAGTTTTAAAGCTCTCTTTTAAGTTTTGAGATAGCATCTTCAATTCTTAAAAGTGTCTTTGATTTTCCAAGAATTTCAGCGATTTCAAAAGGAGGGGGTGAAGCAGATTTTCCACTTAGGGCTACCCTTAAGGGCCAGAGAAAATCCCCTCTTTTTGTTTCGGGAATATTTTTCAAAATCGCCTCTTTTATTTTTTCTGCTCTCCACTCTCCTTCTTGAATTTTACTTAAAATTTTCAACATTTTCTTTAAATTTGAAATGGTATCTTTTATTGGGGTGTTTTTCCAAAGTAAAAGCTTTGCTTCATATTCAAGATCTCTTTTGAAGAAAAAATCTGATATTTGAGGAAGTTCAGCTAAAGTTTGAATTCTTTCCCTAAAAATTTCGATTATTTTTTGAATCCATATTGGAGTTATTTTCTCGCCTGTTTCCTTTATGAATAAATTTCCATCGCTACTTTTTACGATAAATCCAGCTTCAATGAAATATGGAAGAGCCATTAAGTAAAGCTCTTCTTGGTTTTTCTTTCTTAAATAAAAAGCGTTAAACCAATTAAGTTTGTTAACATTGAAAACTGCTCCAGATTTTTGGACTCTTTCAAGAGAAAATTCAGAAAAAAGTTCCTCTAAAGAAAATATCTCTTTATCTGAAGAAGGGTGCCAACCAAGCAAGGCAATAAAATTTAAAACCGCCTCGGGCAAGTATCCAAGTTTTTTATACTCAAGAACTGAAACAGCTCCATGTCTTTTTGAGAGCTTTGACCGATCAGGTCCTAAAATTAAAGGCAGATGGGCAAACTTTGGGTGAGGAAAACCTAAAGCTTTTTGGAGAAGGATTTGTTTTGGAGTATTGGGAATATGATCTTCTCCTCGAATTACATGAGTAATTTGCATTGTTGCATCGTCAATAACACAGGCAAGGTTATAAAGCGGAGTTTCGAAGTCTTTGGCAACAACAAAATCACCCCAAAAGGAGGTATCAACGCTTATTTTCCCGCGGATTAAATCGTCAAAGGAAACAATTTTGGAGGGCACTTTGAAACGCAAAACCTTTCCTCTACCCTCCCTTTCAAATTTAAGACGTTCCTCAATTGTAAGTGTTCGGCAACGATTATTATAATGAGGAGGCTCTCCGCGAGAAATTTGTTCTCTCTTTAATGCCTCAAGCTCTTCTTTGCTGCAATAGCACCAATAAAGATAACCTTTATCATAAAGTTCTTTTATATATTTTTTATAAATTTCTTTTCTCTCGCTTTGACGATATGGTCCAAAATTACCAACTTCTTGGCCATCCGGCAGAGGACCTTCGTCCCAATAAATTCCAAGCCATCTTAAGCTTTCAAAGATATTTTGCTCCCACTCTTTTTTTGAGCGCAAAGGATCAGTATCTTCAATACGTAAAATAAAGGTTCCTTGGTATTTTTTGGCAAAAAGAAAGTTAAAAAGAGCAGTCCTTGCGCCTCCAAGATGCAAAGGTCCTGTAGGAGAAGGCGCATATCTTACTCTTACTCCTTTAACTTTTTTCAAATAAAGCTGTTCCATAGGGTTTTATTTAAATATATTCAAAAATCGTTTTAAGAGCAATCCGAGTCCCTTCTTGAGTGCCAAGTTGTCTCATTACCTGGCTCATTTTAGCAAGCATTTTTTTATTTTGAATGATGTCTTTGACTTTAGCAAAAAGGAAATTTGGAGTTAAATTTTCTCCCTCAAGAACAATTGCACCGCCTTTTTCTCGAAAAAAGTAAGCATTTTTTCTCTGGTGATCATTTGCTGAACCTTCAAGTGGTAAAATAATTGCGGGCTTTCCAAGGGCAGCAAGTTCAAAGAGAGTTCCCCCTCCTCCTCTTACCACTGCTAAATCTGATCTTAACATTGCGAAAGCCAATTTTTCTTCTTCTAAAAATGGATAAAGATGATAATATTTAAGTCTTTCCTTGGTTAAAATTCCCCGGGAAAGAAGGTTGAGCTCTCTAAAATGAATATCGCCACAGATGTGGATGATTTCAAAATTGTCGGTATATTTTAAAATAGCATTTATTAAAAGCTCATTAATTAACTGGGCTCCTTGGCTTCCTCCCAAAAAAAGTACTGTTTTGCGATCTCCAACTAAAGGAATTAAATCTTTCTCAAATTTTGGATTAAGAAATTTTTCTCTTAGAGGAAGTCCACTATAAACTACTTTTTTGGGATTAAAAAACTCACTAGTATCTTTGAATGAAATGAGTATTTTTTTTGCAAAAATTGAAGAAATTCGATTGGACCATCCTGGTTCCCAATCGGATTCGTGCAAAATGATTGGTATGCCAAGAAAATATCCAATAAGTACCACAATCCAACTTGAACTTCCGCCTTTTGAAAAAATTAAATCTGGCATTGAAATCCAAAGATAAAAAAGAGATTTCAAAAAACAAAAGGGAAGTTTAAAAAAATCAAGAAAGTTCTCTAAAGAAAAATATCTTCTGAATTTAACTTCAGGAATTTTTGAAAACTTTATTTGATTTTTCTTAAGCTCTTCTTCTACTGACTTTACGCTCCCAGAAATAAGAAAAAGTGCTTCAAATTTTAAAGGAAGGCGTAATCTTTCCAAGGTTCTTTCAATTTCTTTTTTTATTGCCAAACAGGGAAAGATATGCCCGCCAGTTCCTCCAGCTACAAAAAGAATTCTCATAATAATAAATTTTACACTTCTTTAGCGCACTTTAAAAGAAGGCCCGCTCCAAAAAGAATTGTTGCCGTTGAAGTACTTCCATAACTTATTAGGGGTAAGGGCATTCCCGTAAAAGGTATGAGACCAAGAGTAGCTGCAAGATGAATACTTGCTTGTAAAAAAATCCAAAAACCAATTCCAAAAGCTAAAAGTGAAATAAAAAAATTTTCACTTTTTTTAAATATCAAAATGCTTTGATAAAAAATAAGAAAATAAAGAATCACCAGAAGCGCGCTTCCAAAAAATCCTGTTTCTTCAGCAAAGATTGAGAAAATTGTATCGCTTATTGGAGAAGGCAAATAAAAGTATTTTTGAACACCTTCCATAAAGCCTTTGCCAAAAATTCCCCCAGAACCAATAGCAATAAGGCTTTGTCTTATTTGATAACCCTTCCCCAGGGGATCTTTTTCGGCTCCAAGAAATCCTCTAAATCTGCCAAGCTGATAAGGAAATAAAATAAGGCCCATACCCAAAATTGCCCCAACACAAAGTAGTACCAAAGGAAGCTCTCTTAAACTTCCTCCAGCAACAAAAAACATTCCTCCAAAAATTAAGCTTATTAAAATCACATTACTCATGTTTGGCTGAAAAAACACAAGAAATATAATTGGCAAAAGTAAAACTAAAAATTGCAAAAAACTATCTTTTTTCTGAAGCGCACTCCCCTTTTCTTTTTTTGCTAAAAAGGAAGCAAAAAAAATAATAAGAAGTGGTTTAATTATTTCAACTGGTTGGAAAGATAAAAAACCAAGATTAATCCAGCGCCTGGCACCAAAGACTTTTAAGCCAAGGCCTGGGATATAGGTCAAAACTAAAAGAAAAATAGAAAGAAAGTAGAAAAAACTTGAAAGCTTTTGAAAAAAATTTATTGGTAAAAAGTAGGTAGCTAAAGCAAAAATTATCCCTGGCAAAATACCAAAAAGGATATGCCGTAAAATATAATACCAGGGGCTACCAGTATGATAAAGCGAATAAATAGGGGATCCAGAGAAGAGAGCTAAAATTCCAATGATGACAAGGAGTGAAAAGCAAATAATCAATCCCCTCTGGCGGGTATTTATCAAGGAGCTCATGGTAAATGCAAAATAGCATTTCTAAAAAAATTTTTCCAAAAAATTACCAGAGGTAGAACACGGGCCCAGAGAGGGAAAAAATCAAGAAACGAAAAAAGGAAATAAACTATTAAGGAAAAAATTACCAAAAAAACGCTGATGCCAAAAATATCTCCTTTAAATTTAAATATTTGTGTCTTCATAAAAAAATGTGGCGCATACGGGAGTCGAACCCGTGTTTTGGCCTTGAAAGGGCCATGTCCTAGCCGTTAGACGAATGCGCCATTTAAAAAAGATGATTTTGTGGTCTTAATTTTAGGGCTTCCTTTACAAGTCTATCTGCTAAATTCCCTTCTCTTTCAAGATATATAAATTTAACATTTTTAAAATCAGTTTTCAAGTTCCAAATTTGAATAAAAAGCGGGAAAAGTCTCTCTTCTTTAATTTTATATTTTCCATTCAGTTGACTTACCAAAAGCTTGCTATCTGAAAAGCATTCCGCCT
>Ga0207433_10013979_pt1 | contig 11702 bp, 6 predicted proteins | sample YelNatPaOPGAMG01_FD_187559 | JGI IMG/M metagenome (GOLD analysis project Ga0207433, IMG submission 187559) | Hot spring thermophilic microbial communities from Obsidian Pool, Yellowstone National Park, USA - OP-RAMG-01 (SPAdes) (version 3) | ecosystem: Environmental > Aquatic > Thermal springs >...
CACCCTGACGACCTGTGAGTCCCTTAATTTTGCAAACAGAGTAAAATCCCTCAATTTTTTCATTAACTCCGCCAATCGGCTGGATTTCACCTTTTTGATTGATTGAGCCGGTTACAGCAATTCCCTGTTTCAATGGTATTCCTGAAATTCCAGAAATTAACGCATAATACTCTGTTGATGATGCACTATCTCCTTCAATCTCTTCATAAACCTGTTCAAAACATACTGTTGCAGAAAAAGCAAGCGGGAAATTTTTCCCAAATTTTTCAGCAAACACCCCTTTCAAAATCAAAAATCCTTTGTTATGGATGGTTCCAGCCATTTTCACTTCTCTATCAATATGAACCAGTCCTCCTTTTCCTATTGAGACACTTGCTGTAATTTTTGATGGTTTGCCGAATTGATAATCACCGAGAGATAGTACTGAAAGCCCATTGACCTGTCCTACCCTTTCTCCATCAGTATCAACCATAATGATATTGTCTCTTATGAGTTCTTCAATCCTTTTTTCAATGAGATTTGATCTGTAGATTTTTTCTTCAATTGCCTTCTGAACATGAACACTTTTTACAATTTCAGAACCATCCATTCCTGCCCAGTAATTCGCCTCTTTCAATAAATCAGATATTTCCATAAACCTTGTTGAAAGTTTTTTCTGGTCTTCTACAATTCTTGAGCCATATTCAACGATTTTGGCAACCGCCTCGCGGTCAAAGTCCCTTAATTTATCTTCCTTTACCTGTTTACTAATAAATTTGGCATACTGCTGTACTCCTTTTTCGTCTCTATCCATAATTGAACTGAAGTCAGCCCTGACTTTGAAAAGTTTGCGGAAGTCCTCATCATATGCAAACAGAAGATAGTAAAGAAGTGGACTTCCAATCAAAATGATCTTTATATTTGCGGGAATTGGTTCAGGTTTTAATGTTGGAGTGTTAATGATTCTGAATTGCTCATTGAGGTCCTCAATTCTGATTTCCCTATTTTTTATTGTCTTTTTTATTGCCTCCCATGCAAAATAGTTTCGTAAGACATCAAGTACATTGAGAATTAAAAACCCACCGTTTGCTCTGTGGAGTGCACCTGGTTTAATCATTGTAAAATCAGTGAACATTGCTCCAAGTGTTGGTCTGTATTCAATCCTGCCAGCAAGATTGTAATAGGTTGGTTGTGTCTCTTTAATGACAGGAGCACCACTTGTTTTGCTATTATCAATAAGAACATTGACCTGATATTTATACAGTTGACTTTCCTTTGTTGGCAGTTTCAACCCTGGAAGAAACTCAATTTCTCTTTTTTCTTCAAAATTTCCAGGATTTTCCACAATATCCTGTTGCACCTCATCAAGATATTTGATTACATCAGGAAATTGCGAATATTTTTCCTTCAGTTCATTTATTCTGGGACTGACTGTGTATAATGTTGTGTCATGTTCAAGTTTCTGGAGTTCTTCCCTTGTGGCTTTGTCTGCCTGTCTGATTTCTCGCAGGACTTCTGATAATTCTGATACCAGTATTTCTTCCTTTGTTTTTATTTCTTTTTTCGCTTCTTCTGTCAGTTTTTCCATATCCTCTTCTGTGAGTGGTTTGCCTTCTACCATGGGGATGAACACAAATCCTGAAGGAGTATGCTTTAATGCAAATGATGCATTTTTTGCTTTTTCTTCAATATCGTTAATCAATTGTTCTTTTTTTCTCTGGAATTTTCTTATGATCATGTTTTTTTGTTCTTCATACGCCTTACTTTCAAAAGCCCTTGCAAGGTCAAGCCGGATTTCTTCAATAAGATTTTCCATATCCTTTTTGAATTCCTCTGCTTTTCCTGGCGGAAACCTTAAACATTTTGGATTGTCAGGTGCAGAGAAATTATAAACATAGCACCAATCATCAGGTGTTGGTCTTTTCTTTGCAATTTCTCTCACTGTGGATTCTACTGATGTTGTTCTTCCACTCCCAGGCAATCCTGAAACATAAATATTGTATCCATCCTGTTCCATTTGCAATCCAAACTCAAGTGCACGCGCTGCCCTTTCCTGTCCTATAATTCCTTCAATCGGACTAACTTCCTTTGTTGTTTCAAATTTCAGTGTTTCAGGATTACACACTGCTCTGACTTTTTCTGGAGGAACTGGTTGTATGCCCATTATGTCTCCTTGATTTTTGTGATAAAATAACTCTGGTTGAAAATTATTTTATCATAAAGGAGACAAAGTGAAAAAGGGCTTAGCAGCATATTTGCTCGGAAAGAAAAAATTTGTGATTGATGAATTTAAAATTCCTGAATGCAGGGACGATGAGGTCTTGATAAGAATTCGAGCAATAGGTATTTGCGGTTCAGATGTTCATTATTTCCTTGATGGAAGAATTGGTGATCAGATTGTGCCTGAAAAATTTATTATTGGCCATGAGGCAACAGGTGAAGTTGTTGCGACTGGTAAGAATGTTAAATCATTCAAAGAGGGAGACAGGGTTTTTATTGAGCCGGGTATCAGTTGCGGAAAATGTGAGTTCTGCATAACAGGAAGACCAAACCTCTGTCCATTTGTAAAGTTTCTTGGAACTCCACCTGTTGAAGGTGCATTCAGACAGTTCATTGCTATGCCTGAAAAAAATATTGTTAAACTTCCTGACAATCTTTCTTTCGCTGAAGGAACTCTCGCAGAACCACTGGCAATTGCTGTTTATGGTGTGCGGCTTGCAAATTTTCTCGCAGGGGACACTGTTGCAATTCTTGGTGCAGGTCCTATTGGACTTTCAGTTCTTTTTTGCTGTAAAAATGGTGGGGCGAGAAAAATTTTTGTGACTGAAATCATTAAAGAACGTGCAGAAATGGCAGAGAAACTTGGTGCAGATACTGTTTTTCTTGCAAACCAAAATGATATTGAAAAAATGATTATTGAATATACAGGTGGCAGGGGTGTTGATATTGGATTTGAGTGTGTGGGAAAACAGGAAACAATTACTCAGTTATTCAATGTTTCCTGCATTGGTGGAAAGGCAGTAATATTTGGTATCCCTGATAAGGATGAGATTTTTTTTGATCCGCACCTTTTAAGGAGAAAGCAATTGCCTGTATTTTCAGTAAGAAGGTCTGCTTTTACAACAGAGATTGCACTGGAAATGATGAACAAAAGTCAGATCAAATTTTCTTCAATCATCACTCACAAATTTTCACTTGAAAAAATTCAGGATGCACTTGAAATTGTTTCAACAAAAAGCAATGGAGTTATCAAGGCAATTATTGAACCATGAAAATGAGTAAAAAAAAGAAAGATTACAGGATTCCACAGGAAACAATAAGACGACTTGGTCTTTATTTAAGAAGTTTAAGAAAGTTGCAGCAGCAAAATTTCACTGTGGTTTCTTCTTCTCAAATTACTTCCCACCTCAACATAACACCTGACCAGTTTCGCAAAGACCTTTCATATTTTGGTTCACTCGGTAAAAGGGGTGTTGGATACAGTGTTGATGCACTTATAAAACATCTTGAAAGGGTGCTTGGAGTTGATGCTGAATGTAAAATTATTGTTGTTGGTGTTGGTAAACTTGGTTCTGCACTTCTTGCGTATCCTGGTTTTCAGAATTTTAACTTCAGGATTGTTGCTGCATTTGATAATGATATTGGTAAAATTGGAAGGGTCTGGGAGGGAGTAAAAATAGAAAATATCTTAAATATGGAGGAGGTTGTTCGCTCTCTCGGTGTGAAACTTGCAATTTTAACTGTTCCTGCTGATGCAGCGCAGCAGGTTGCTGAAAAACTGGTTGCCTGCGGAGTCAGGGGGATACTGAATTTCGCACCCACAAATCTTAATCTTCCTCAGGGTATCTTTGTTTTGAATGTGGATATGGCAACTGAACTGATGTTTCTTACCTATTTTTCAAGGAAAAATCTTGCGGGCTGATGGAACTAATTAAAATTTTATTTTACAAATTTTGACAAAGTCGCAGGTTTAATTATATCATAATTATATGTGTGAATCTGGCAGGAATGCATATGATTAAAAAAAACGAAGTACTACGGCTGTTTCTTGCTGTGCTGTTGATTATGGTATCAGGTGCTTTTGCCCAGAAATCATACATTTTATATTCTCAGAAAGACACTTCAGGCATTTCAGATATTGTCCGTTATGATACTGCCACAGGTGAAACAGTTGTTCTTACCTGTTTTGGGAAAACAGATCATGGTTCGATATTGAGTATTTCAGCATCCAGTGATTACATTTATTTTACAAGACCTTCTATACCGAACAGTAGACCAAATCCCGCAATCTGGAGAATTTCAGTTGATGGAAGTGGTTTAACTGACTTTCTTTCACCTGATACAACGATTTCATATTATCATGTGGCAGTTTCACCTGATGGAAATGAAATTGCTTACACAGCAAATGACAGTGCAAATCCATCCGGTTCATATTTATATCTGTGCAGTAGTGATGGTTCAAATCGTATAAAATTGACCAATGACCCGAACTGGATTTGCTCATATCCTGTCTTTGTGAATAATGATACTATTTTGTTCAGGGTAAAAAATGGTTACCTTGAAAATTACTATACTGTGACAACAGCAGGGGTCCTGACAAATCTTACAAACAATGAAAGTATTTCTCCTTATTTTCCGCGACTTGGCAGGCCCATGCTCAATTATAAGAGAGATACCATTGTTTATGCAAAACAGGTTCAGGACTCAACAGGTTACAGGAAATGGGCTTTATACAATTTTTCTCCGATTTCTACTTCAGGGGTTGAAAATTTGTTGACAGATGCCTTATATTTTGAAACAGACCCATTGTATCAGGAAGAACCGTATCCTGCCTATGGTTCAAATGATACTTCAATTCTTTTCTGCGGTTCTTTAGCCGGAAATGTTTACGACTTATACAATGTAAACATTCCAATCATCAATCCATACCTTGAGATGTTAACAACTGGCAATTATCATATTACACTGCCTGTTCTTACAAGTACTGTTGCTCGTTCTCAAAGATATGTTTATGTGCAAAATGGTTATGTTTATGTCAGGGACGAGACAGGTAATCCAGTTAGAGTTACTGCCAGTTCAGGAAATAGAAATCCTGCAATAAATAAAAGGGGAACAATGATTGCATTTGTTTCTGGAAGTGGTTTATACACAGTAAGACCTGATGGAACAAATTTGGTTCAGATTGATTCAAGTACAACTGTTGATTATCCTGAATTTTCTCCTGATGGATTGTGGGTTTTGTTTGTAAAAAATGGAGATATTTATGCAAGAGTTGTTGATTGTTCAAAACCTGCTGCAAGATTGACATATACAGGTAATGTGGCTGGAAAAATATGTTTTTCACCGGATGGGCAGGAAATTGCTTTTACAGGACTTGTTAATGGGAAAAAACATATTTTTCTGAGTCCTGTCCAATTTTCATATGACACCATGACAATTTTACTTGGTGCTCCAAGGGACATTACTCCATTAACAGCAGACAATTACAGTCCATCATGGTCTTCTGATGGCAGTTTAATTGTATTTATTTCAACAAGGAATCAAGTTCCTGAAATATGGTTGATGAATCGTGATGGTTCATCGCAGAGGAAAATTATTTTTGCACTGAATAGTCCTGTTAATCCTTCAAGTGTATGTTTTTCAGGAAATTTATCAAATATTATCTATTATGTTTCAGGCACCCCGCAGGCAATCTGGACTGCAGATATATCACAGCAACAAATTATACCCGGTTTTACAGGTGTCTATGCTGAATATGTACAGGTGTCAAATGTTCCTTCAGGTGTAATTGAAGGCGAAAGAATGATTGGAATTAAGGAGCGAGACCCATATGTTCCATTTACTTACTACCTGCTGATGCACGTTGATAAAGTTCCTCTGCCACAGAGTGCAATTTTGACAGAAAAAATACCTGACGGCTGGGTTTTAACCAGTGTCAAAATTAATGGTAGTACTCCTTCACAGATGACAAGTAATGGTGCAACAGAATCAGAATTGAAATGGCTTTTTGGCAAAACTGGTATTGCTCCACTTCAGGATAGCATTCTTCAAATTACAATTGAACACAAAAACCCTGCGAGTGAAACTTATGGCGAATACAGAGCTTTCCCTGGCTGGTGTGAAACATATGGAGTTAAAACATTTACCAGGGGAATTTCAAATATTTTTATTTCAAATCCATATATTCCTGTTGATTTTAACAGGGACTGGAAAATTTCTGATGAGGAATTATTGAGAACAATTTATTTATGGTCAATAAATGGCAGGGTTTCAGGGTGGCCTGAAGATTTAAATGATTGGGATATGTGGCTTCTGAGGACAATAGGTTTCTGGGCTAATACTTCGGGCTATGAATATGATCTAACAAATAGTAGAAGTCAGGGAAAATACCTATGGAAAAAATTATGAGAAGAATGTTTTTATTTTCCGTAATTTTTTTACTGATGTTTGGTTTTCGTGCTAATGCACAGTACACTGGATACATCTATTTTGTAAAAAATAATAATATCTGGGTTAATGACCTTTCTACAGGTACTTCAACGCAAATTACCCGGCTTGAAACTTCCATTGGTACAGGGGCTCTTTCATATTTATCAATCGGTTCTGATGGAACAAAAATTATTTTTTCTTATAAGGCAAATACTTCAACTGAAACCCAGATTTATTCAGTAAACTATGATGGAAGTGGTCTTGAAAACTTAAGTTTTTCAAACAGTTTAAATCTCCAGACAAAAAACCAGATATCAGGTTGTTTGAGTCCTGATATGACAAAATTAGCATTTTCTGCTGAAATGAGGAATCCTGGACCATATACAGGCAGGCAATTGTGGCTAAAAGAGTTAACAGGTTTAAAGAGATTGTTCCAGTTGACACTGATGAATGGTGATGTTTCTGATGTCCAGTTTCTTGATGACAATCACATTGTTTTCAAACATCAACTTGGCTATCTTGAAGATTATTACATGATTTCAACAGATGGTTCTTACCCGACAAAACTCACAAATAATAATGCTTCTGAACCATATTTCCCGCGGCTTGGAAGACCTTCATTGAATCAAAATCGTTCATCAATGGTTTATGCAAATCAGACACAGGATTCTGGTGGCTATTCAAACTGGAAAATTTCACAGTATGATATTCAAAAAGGTTCAAGCATTGACGTGGAAACAAATCTTTATTATTCTGAAAGTCCTTCAGCACAAAGAGATCCACAGCCCATTATAATTACTGATTCAAATGGTGTTGAAACCGCAATTGTTTTTGCTGGAACGGCTCCTTTTTCATCTGATTACTCTTTGTATCTTGTACCATCAGGTTCAACCAGTCCATATGGATTATCTATTTCTAATAGTTCTGGAGCATCGTATCCTGTATTTTGTCCGACAAAAGCAAGACCTGTAAAATTTGTTTATACTTCAGGTACACCCTCCCAGGTGTATTTAATGGATGCAGGAGGTAAGGTTTCTCAACTTACTTCAACAGTCAACAATAATTATGACCCTGTTTTTGATTCTACAGGGAGTTTAATTGCATATGCAGGAAATGGGATATGGGTGATGAAGGCAGATGGAACAGATCCTGTTCAAATTGATTCAACATTTAATGCAAGATATCCAGCATTTGCTCCTGATACAAAGTGGGTTGCCTATGTAAAATCAGGAGATATTTACGCAAGAAAAATTGATCTTACAATATCACCAATCAAATTAACAAACAGTTCAAGTGTAGAAAAATCAGACCTCTGTTTTTCTCCTGATGGTTCATCCATTGTTTATACTGGTACTACATCAAATGGAAGGCAAATTTTTTCTCTTCCAGTAAAAATTACCGCAAACAATATCGCTGTGACAGGTTTGCCAGTGAATCTTACACAAACACCAGGAAGTGAAAATTTTCAACCATCTTTTTCTCTTGATGGCAAAAAAATTATTTTCATCTCAACAAGGTCAGGTAGTCCCACTATTTTTGTAATGAATTCTGATGGTTCAGGTCAATATCAACTTCTTTCAAATTTTGCCTCGTATCCACAATTTTCTCCGTGGGACAGTGATAATAGAATTACTTTTAATTCACAAAGTGTAAAGATTGCAAATCTTGACACTGCCACAGTGGTAGATGTTAATCCATCTATTACACCATCACAAAAATTTTCCTGGGCTAAAAGCATACCTGAAAAAGTAAAGGTAACAAGACAGTTTGTTTATAACAGGGTGGACAAAGACCTTGCATACTATTATTGTTTGAATATCAGTGTGAATAGATTAAATCCACCACAATCATTCATTCTTACTGAAGAATTGCCCGAGATAGCAAAGGGAGCAAGTGCAGACTGGAAGATTACAGATGCCTGGTTCAATGATACTCAATTGTTCCCCCTGACAAGTAGTGGCAATACTACAGGTGTAGTAAAATGGATTGTTTCAAACAATATTGGTTCAATATTTCCTCTGACTGATGGTACATTAAAACTTAAAATTGAATTTCAGGGTACACCTCGTGAAGGAACCTGGAATTTCATCAATGGAAATATTACAGATGGAACAATACGAACAACTATTTCTGGTGATTCATACATTGTTTATGGTGAACCCGATTTTCCTGCTGATACTGATGGAAATGGAAAAATTTCAGATGCTGAACTCCTTTACACAATTGAAAGGTGGGCTTCAAATTTAACAATTCATGGATTTCCTATGGATTTGTCTCAGTGGGACTTCTGGTTGCTAAAGACAATTGATTTCTGGGCTAAGGGTGGTTATATTTTTGCACCTATTAGTGGAGAATATAACTGGAATAGCATATGAACTTTTATTACTACCACAATGGAGGTTTTTAAATGTTGAACACAGGATGGAAAAGATTGATGTTTGCATTATTCATCTTATTTTTTCTTTCAAGTGCCTATGCTCAAATTACAGTAAATGCAGTAAGGACTTTTTCTCAATCAACATATTTGCCAGGACAGAGTATTGATGTGACGCTGGCAATTGAAATCACAGGAATGCCAACAGCAGTAATTATTAATGAAACAATACCTGAGACATGGCAGATAACATCATCAAACCTGCCAATAAATAGTTTTATTGCTCCATCAACTTATAAATGGCTTCAATTTAATGCCACAGGAGTTTCATCAGTTGAAATAAAATATTCTGTAAGTATTCCTGAAGATGCTACCGGTGATCAAAGTTTTACAGGACTCGTTGAATATCTTGAAAATGAAACGATGATAACTACTACCATTGGTGGGCAAACGACAATTACACTACCACCATCAGGTTTTGGGATTTCTCCTCAATCACTTCATTTTGGAACAACTGATACATCAGCAACCGTTACACTGAGTAATCTTGGTGGTTCATCTATTAACTGGACATCATCAATTGCTACTGATGATGGTATTACGGGCTGGTTGAAAGTTTCTCCAAATTCTGGAACGATTGCTGCTGGTTCTAATGCAACTGCTACTGTTCAAATTACAAGGTCTCTTTTAACAACAGGTTCTCATACAGGTTCAATTACTTTTACCGCAAATACAAGTCCTGAAACTTCTATAGTTTTAAGAGTTTCCGCGATTGCTGGAAGTCCTTCTCCTGTTAGTAATTTCACTGCAAGTGCCCTTTTCAATTCAATACTTTTGTCCTGGGAGAATCCTTCAAGTTTCACTGGAACAATAATTTTCAGGAAAAATGTTCCACTTTCGTGGGATGATAAACCAGTTAATGGAACAAGTTATACGATTGGAAGTCGGCTTCCTGGCGGTGCAATATGCGTATTCAAAGATACTGTTAATCAGGACACATCATTTATTGATGATACAGCAGTAGAAACATCATATTACAGGATTTTCAGTTTTGATGATGGAAGTGCCCCATCTTATTATCCTTTGTATTCTGAAAAATATTCTGATAGCCCCAGTAATGGAATAATACCTTTGCCGATTGAAGTGATATGGGAAGGAGATGATTTATTCACTGAAACTCAGGTTTACAATGACCCATATGGTTATAATCTTCTTGCTAAATTCAATACATCAGGAGTTAGTGAAGCAGACCCAAAAGTTTATGTTGGTTATGTGCCTCCAGATTATATCCCTCCAAAACTTACCTCTGTTACAGGGTTCAAAAACACTTATTTATTGAGTTCAAACTTTACTCTGAATCCTGGTGATACTGTTGACATAAGAATACCTGTGCGACTTGATGAACTGGCAACAGAAGAAACAAGCGTGACTCTGTATAAGACCCATGTTTATCACTGGCCTGGTGCAAATAATAAATGGGAAGACATTACATCTCAGGTGATAGAAAGAAATCTTAGCCAGATGTATATTACTGTTCGATTAAATGGAAATCAATTAAAGGGAAATGACTATTTCTCACTCGGTATACCACAGCCCTCTGTAGGTTCAGGTGGTGGTTGTTTTATTGCAACTGCTGCTTATGGAACACCATTTGCGAAGGAGATTAATGTTTTAAGGAAATTCAGAGACCAGAAACTTTTAAAAACAAAAATAGGAAGTGCCTTTGTAAAATTTTACTATAGACACAGTCCACCAATTGCAAGTTTTATCAAGGATAAGCCAGTGTTAAGAGCATTTGTGAGAGGAATTTTAAAGCCCATTGTATGGCTTTGCGGGAAATTTGTGGTTTAGTTTCTTTGAAAATTTTTTTGTCTTTTCCTCCTCCATTCTCCCCCTTTTTACAAAGGGAGATTGAGGGGGATTTAAGGTAGTTTCTCCCTTTTTCAAAGGGAGATGCAAGAGGGATTTTTATTTTTATGAAGAATCCACCCCCACCCTCCCTTAGAAAAGGAAGGAGAAGAATATAATTTCCCCCTTTTGTAAATTCCTCCTCCATCTTCCCCCTTTTACAAAGGGGGATTAAGGGGGATTAAAAGGAGGGGAAAGAGGGGAGGTGGTAAAGGGGGACAAAGGAGGATTTAGATTGTTCTCCCTTTTTCAAAGGGAGATGCAAGAGGGATTTTGAATGTAGAAGGTTAACAGAAATTTTTGATTGTTAAAGGAGAAGCATAATATGAAAATCAGGAATTTAATTTTATCACTTGTTTTGACAGGCATTCTATTTACTCAGTACGCAAACTCAAAGGTAACGACTAATTCTGTAACATCATATGTTGTTGCCAATCAGGGAATTCTTCCGAATACAAATAGCGCTCCGCATTCGCCATACAGTCAGGTAATCGGTAGAAATGCAATTGGTGAGGGATACATTATAATTTTTGGGTTGAACCTTGCCTCAGATTCTGGTGCGACGAGTCCGCAACGTCTTGTCAGTGTAACATTAACAATGACGTCAACACCTGGATTTGATGTTGACTCGTCTGTTATTATCGATCGTTCTGGAACAATTCTTGGTGTTACAGGTGGAGTTGGAACAATAACGATACCTGCCGGACGCAGGCCAATATTACCACCTGATGATACTGGTGGATATACTGGAGATGATTTTTTTGTTGCGATAAGAACATCTGATAATTGTCTTGATGGCAGCAGTGCAACTTTTTCTATTCCTGCACTTGGTGTTTCTGTTACTCCTGTTCTTGAAGGTGATGTAACCTGTCCAGGTGGAACCACTGTGGCAATAACGTGTGAAATGCTTATTGGCGACTTATTGCCTGAAGAATATGATAATGCTCATTCAACAGGAATACCTCAGTATCCTTCTTATTTTCAGTGGCAGCCAGGAGAAATGATAAGGCCA
>Ga0207433_10013980_pt1 | contig 11702 bp, 12 predicted proteins | sample YelNatPaOPGAMG01_FD_187559 | JGI IMG/M metagenome (GOLD analysis project Ga0207433, IMG submission 187559) | Hot spring thermophilic microbial communities from Obsidian Pool, Yellowstone National Park, USA - OP-RAMG-01 (SPAdes) (version 3) | ecosystem: Environmental > Aquatic > Thermal springs...
ACGGTTCCAAGCGTCACTCCTCCAATCGCCGCTCCTATGCCTGGTGCGCCAAATATTGCGCCTATCGCTGCGCCTCCGATAATACCCGTTGCAGTCAATGACGAATTCCAGACAGCTCCGGCGGTTTGCGTTTCCAACGCCTCGCGACCATATATGTTTAAGTCACCGGCGTTTGAAATAGCCTGTTCATATCTTGTTACAGCGCCAAAAAACCCGGACACATCCTGCCCCATTCGTCTTCCCGAATAAATCTCACCTAGCATGTTTAACATATTTGTGAAACGATTTCCACTAACCATGACAGGCGCGCTTGAAGCCGCAGCGGTGTCACTTGTCACGACAGGCGCTTTTGAAGCCACATCCACATCTCTTGCCGCGCCGCTTTGCGATACCATAACAGGCGCACTAGCCGCCATTGCCGCGCCGGCGACAACGACTGGCGCAATCGATGAAGGTTCCGCGCCGGCCATCGGATTTGGAGCGGTGACACCGCCAGGACCTCCAACGGGATTGCCACCCTGACCTCCGCCAATTCCCCCGGCGCCAATCCCGGCGGCGCCACCAGTTGTTGGCGCGCCGCCAATCATATTCAATTGCGTTGTTGTGATATTAACGATATTGGCGGAAACTGTCATTGTGGCGACTTGAGGGGATGGCGCGTTTGGATTTGGCGCAACCGTATTGCTTATATTGTTCACAGGATTGGGTGGATACGTTTGCGCGCTTTCACCGGGATTCATAACCGATGCGGTATCAGGCGCTCCTGTGCCGGATGCGGTTCCACTCGTAGGTGAACCGATTGCATTGCCGGACATTATATCCTTGACCATAGGAACTACAAGCGCCACTATTGCCGCAAGTTTATCTCGAAATCCAGGATCATCATTTGTTATGGTGGTTGGATTCGCGGAACTCTGGTTCGCCGTCACATCGCTTGGCACGCCGGCATTGAGCTGCGAATTCAACAATGAAGGATTTAATGAAGGAGTTTGAGAGGCGGATCCGGGTGTTGATGATATGCCACTGAAAAGTTCCCGAAGTCTGTTGAGTTCATTCTCGACTTCTCTCACACCGGCAAGATTAAGCCTAAATACGACATCATAATCACCTTCGGGCATTGATATCCGCCTCCTCACTCACCTTTGATATTCTCATATCTTGATAGCTCTTCTTGCAATTGGAATAGTATCGAGGCGGTATCGCATGGAAGTTCATATATGCTTTTAGGCAGTATCCCCCCGTATTTCCAATTCAAATAAAGCTTCGCGTCATATGATAAAAGAGATTTATCAACCAAACTTCCAGTTTCAAAACTCAGGATCGTTGTAATAAGAAAGGGAGTTTATTCGGATCCGGAGTGATAATTGAATTTATCTTGTTCCACAAATAATATGCAATGGATGGCGACAAATCCTCGATGGCTTTTTCATCCATCCCATCCAGACATAATTTTAGCATGGTCTTCATAAGAAGCCTGTTATCCGTGATGTACGCGCCATTACGCTCGACTTCGCAATCGCCGTATGCTTCGAACAAATCACCGTATGTCGGCTTTTTTATTTTATATTCGCGTTTTTCGGCTTTTTTCAGTAGTTCGTCATACATCGCTCTTCGCTTTTCAATAAGCTTCAACGAGGATTTGCAAGTCTCAATTCTTGACTCATTCTTTTCCTCCATCGCTGTTTCAAGAGATGTCTTCCATCTGAACGCATCCTCGTCCATTTCTCTTTGCGATGGAATTATAATCTCCTCCCCGGTTTCATCGTCATCGATAACGTTGATTACAACTGAAATTGTTTTAGCCGACATTAATCGCTCCTTTTAGAATGTTGAAGACACCTGAATTGGCTCAGTCACCTGTCCGTCACCGCCCAAGCATACGTATGTATGTTGACGCATAACTCTTGGCGGATCAACCGAACGGTTGTAATCGGTGTTGTCAAGCGGATTCGATATCGTAAAAGTGCATGTATGGGATGATCCTGTTATGGTGAACGATATCGGAGTGCAATTTGTTCCTGGCGGAGGCACGGGAGGCACGACATCATTTGCCTGCACTATGATATTAAATCCCGCTGACATTACTCCGGCATTCACTTCGGTTGGGAATACGGTGCCATTCAATGCGTAATTCGGATTATGGTTGTTTGAGAATGACAAATCGAATCTCCAGACCTTTGACGCAAGAGTCGATGCGAAATTGACGGATTGGAATCTAAGGACATTCGCATTATTAAATGATGTCGGATAAGAGAATGATCCGGTCAATTGTGTAATGGAACTACCCATCAATCGCATACTCATTCGCAAATTATCACCCATGCTTGTTCCCAGCGTAAAACTTTCCGCTTTCGCATTGTTAAGAGTATACCCTGTTGCGCCATCCCAGAATGTGACATTTCCCATTGGCGTTGTGTCATGCGCGGAATCATTTGTTCTGTTAAAGAAATATCCGAATAACGATGACGATAACGCCTCCCCCGCATTGTCCCTTACAAGAACACTGCAATCCATGACAGGTATTTTAACGCCTTCGCCATAATTCCATTGCCAATAGTTACCGATGACAGGCGGGACCACCCAGTTTCGCGGAACGGTTAGCCTGGCGCCGGGAAGCACAGGAATTGGATTTGGAACTCCCGGAATGATTATAACGGCCTTATAAAATTGAACTTGACTCATGATTGTCTCCTTCCACTTGTCTTAAAGCATTGACTATCATTTTTGGTATGTCTTTCAATTTATTTGAATTTGTTAATTCAATAGCTCTTTTCGGTATATCACCGTCGCCTTTCTGATGGACACTCGCATATTCCACTTTACTGCCCACTTCGACAACACAATCATTCGGGTCTATTTTTTCATAATGATCCTTATCGTTTTTCTCGATATAAGACGCTCTTAAAGCGCCAGTAAAGATAAGGATCATCAGTGGACTCCATGAGTAATTTTGGATTGATCTTAATTCCTTAATTCTTTTTACGGAATATCTACCCACCATTGATTCATCGACGCTTTCCCGCCAAAATTTTCTTTTCACATAGATTGTCTGAGACTTTAAAGATTTCCAGCCAGGACCTTGTATTTCAAATATGTCATTTATGGTGATTCGCGCACCATTCGCAATCGCTTCAAGACACTCGCCTCTTAAAGCGCTTATAATTCGATCGATATGCGCCTTCATTCCGGAAGTGTCAACTTCAACATTTATTATCATAATATATCATCCTGAATAAGAGCCAGACATTTCCAAATCAATGTTGTCACGCCGACAAACCCGTTTCGATCTTCAAACACGGAGCTTCCATTTGCGCCTTCCGAACAATAACAATAATTCACCACCAATCCGTTTGATAATGTGATGGTTTCATAAGATGGCTGATTTAATATTCTTGACACAATCCTGCCCATTTGAGAGGATTGAATAATCGATATGTTTTCATCCGAATTGCGCATCAGGCAATGTATTCTGGTTGAAAACGTATTTTCCATTCCATATGGAAAGAACGCATATCTGCTGCTCCAAGCCGCGCTATCGATAATAATTGACGGATATGATTGTATGTTGTAAGCGTTCACGACAACCGATTTCAAAGTCATATTTGGATACAACGGAGACAATCCGCTTTCAATCAACTGCGCATTTTTCAATATGATATCTTGCAACGCCAATTGTATCGCTGCGAGATCATCGTAATTGTTTTGTATGCACCATACGCACATGGATGAGCCGTAGCCACTGTTATCCAAGGCTCTCACATACCATCCCACCGGGGCGGGCATCGTTAAAACGTATGGATTTGATCCCGTATATGGTATCGTATGGATAACATTGAATTCAGGTGTTCTTGACGCCTGAAAGCTTAATGTTCCGGAAGGAACGCCATTGGTCGTCACATTCACCGTAACGCCGTCACCCACGTTGCTGATTGTAGCGATATCTATTGGCATTCAATCCTGTCCCCATATGTTTCCTTTAATTTATCGATAAGTCTTTTCTTGATTTTGTATAATTTAGAGTGATTGATATTAAATTTATCATATATCTCTTTTTGGCTCATGCCCATGTAAAAATATCTGGTAAGGATAATATATTCCTCTTCATCATCGATCATTATTTCATCCATGATCTCATGAAATAGTCGCTCTTCATATATCCTTTCATTGATATCATTATATGGAATGATATCATCCATTGCGTTTTTATAAATTAAATATTTATTTCTATCTTCGACAAGCCTTTTACGAAAAATATCGTTTATCGTATTTTTTATCGCCGTATACATGTAATTGGAGAATGTATTCACTCTCAGATCATTTATATGTTTATACGCATTTATTATGCATGTTTGAACGGCATCCTCCGCGTCATCCATGTTATGCATTTTTGACTTCGCCACGTTTAGCAACATGGATCGTATTTCATTAATTTTATGATCGAATTCGTCACGTGTCATAAATCATCGTTTTCCGGAATCCATAACTTGCATCGAACCGAGGATATTAACTTTTCTCCGTTAACGTTATGCATCTTCGTTCCGAGATCATCGATAACCACATAGATTGGTGAGATGTCGTAAATAATCGAATAATTCATACCTGGCGCAGGTGAATACAATGGATTGTTCCATAATATTTGAGTTTGATCAGATGAGATAATATAATCCGCGCCGTAATTGTAAATGTTCACGGAATCAGCAACCGCTTGCACATTCGCAATGGGTGAATATTGCAATGGTTCGGTGCATATGTTATAGCTATTGTTAATCCATGCCGGTGATGGCGCGGATTCCGTTGTGAGTGACGTATCCGAGGAGATTGATAATATTCTGTATTGTTGATTGGCGGCGCTTATAATCATTCCGGGAACGAATGATGTCGTGAAAGTTGTTCCCATTCCGGTTACGACATTGCCATTTGATGTTATCGATCCGACGCCCGCCGTTTGCTTCCACCCTCTCAGCACGGATTCCTTTAATGTTATGGTCGGATAATCCGGAGGCGATGTAAGATTATAATCGGTTACGCCGATTGGCATTATGAAATCATCATAGGAGAATTGGAATTCATCAGCCATGAACGTCACGGTGATTTCATTGGATGGAATTCTTCCGTAACGTCCTGTCATTTGCATTTGCCTTGAGTGATAAATAATGCATCTGTATTGACTGATGTTTGTCACTTCCACGCGATTCCATTTTTTCCCGGATGGAGATGATGAATTGCCCGTTGCGGATGAATAAGACACATCAGGCATGGCTTGCCACCATCGCACCCTTTCCGAATTGTAATGCGAATATATCATGTTTCGGAAATGATCCTGATCCCAATTCAACGGAAGAGTGGGCATCACACAACCCCCATCATGAAGTTCTCCTCTTGAGACATCAATGTGTCCTTGAACATGACTATTGAAGTTTCCAATTCCTTCTTTTTTCTCTGGAATCTTTCATATTGGATATCCTGCCTTGCGCTATCGGCGGCCAAGGATTTGCCCAATATTCCGGCGTCAAACGTTTCATCAATGTCACAAAGAACAAGATAAGCGATATATTCGGTCAGGCATCTGAATATATCCGAATATTCACTGATGTTTTGCCATCCCCACGGCAATCCGGCGATATAATCGAAATGCAGTAACCCAGGGACATATCCTTTATTCGCAAACGTTAAATTCATGAGGGAGAAAGCCACGGTGTTTCCTGTTATGGTGGCTGCGGATGATAATGGAATAAGCGAGAACTTACTTGAATGTCTATCCAGGAAATACCATGAAGTGGGCAGTTGATATATAAGAACGCCACCGTTTGAACTGTTATAATCCTGCCCATTGTTAAACATCAGGCGGACACGTTGGATATATTGAACTGGCTTTTGATGAAGTATTGTGGTGAAAAACTCCTCCGCATCCTCCATGAAATACGGATATCCATCCTCCAAGTACAATGGAGTGCCCGGATCAAGAAGAGACGGGCTTCCATCCGTGGCGCCAGGCATTGCATACACTCCATCTGGATTTGCGACAACCTGTATTTGATTTATTCTGAATTGAGTCTCTCGTTCGAATTTTCTGATTCCCTGAACGATAACAGTCTGGATTTTGGCGTCGTCATAATTGACGCCGGATTTCTCCGCCGCATCAAACCAATTGTCAAGTCCTACCAATCTTTGCCTTACGTCCGCGGGTGTTATCGGACTTGGATATGATGTCGCCATTATCTATCTTCTCTTTCTCAATATCCTCTTTGATTTCAGGGATTATATCGTTATATTTGCTGTATCCGATAAAATTTTGCATGTAATCCGCAATTTCATCGGTCACATCCTCGCTAATCCCATTCACATCAAAATATATTATTTCCCCGTGCAGAGGAATTACGACCTTGGTGTCCCTAATCGTATTGGATATTAGTTTCATAAATTTTTCCTATCGCCGTTGTTTTACAAAAGTGATGGCGGATGCATGAATAATCAATGACATTCGCCATATCTTTTGATTAATATTATGGATTTTTTCTCCGATCGTTTTAACTGACAATCCCGTATGTTTCCACTGTAATTCCCGCATGTATCCCAACGGCGCCGCCGGAAAGCGTGCCTGAGGGGACGCCTGTAAGACACAATTGGAGAACATCACCGGGGTTCAACTTATAGCCGACATTGTTTGTTCTCGTATCCACGGAAACATAAGGCGTTGTGGAATTATATGCGATATTCGCTTGCAACAAGGGAATAAGAACGTTGTTGATCTTGACGGCAATCGTCCAGTTTCCGCCCGTTGCGCCCGTACCCATGGATGATATGGAGAAATGGATGGCGCCAATTGACATGACGCCACCGCTTCTTTGTGAGGGCAGACAATTCGGAACAACAAACCAATCCAATCCATTCGTCGCGGCGGTAAGACCTGCGCCGCTACTCTTGAGATTAATCGTGCTGGCGAATCCGTTACCCGCATATACGGCGGGTTCGTAAGATTGAATGTTGGTAGGCATAACCCCTCCTATTATTTATCGTGGGAATAAATATTTATCACTCCCACCGACGAACGTTACATCGTATAGCGACCAATGTTTCGAATATACACGTGATGTCTTCTTACAAGAAGAACAGGGCATCCAAAGAGCAGAATTCCTAACGGATTGCCCATCATCAGGTTAGGCAACGGACGTCTCATTAGCGGAAGAAGTTGAGCGAACATATAACCATCCGCGCCATTCTTCTTTTCAGTGAACAAAAATGCATTGTCACTTCCGGGAATATACATTCCGTTATCATATGCGGTCGGATTGCCGGACGCCGGACTGCCGAACTCCATCAGGAAATTGAAGGAATTCATCGAGGTTGGAGTGGCGTTGTCGCAACGATATAATCGGTATTTTATTCCGTTAACCGGAACCGTGGATCCGTATCCCGGAATTGGATTGTTCGACAAATTCAAAACAATTTGAACAATCGGATTGGCGGCGGATGTTGTAATTCCGGTCGCGCCGGTGACGACGCCTGCGGATGATGCGCCATACACCCATGCGGGGCTTTCCAAGCCTGGAGCAACCACGGTGCTTATTGCATAAAAGTATGTGCCTCCAACGGGAAGTCGACACGCCTGATTGCCAGGACCGGATGGAAGAGCCGGTGCGGTTGTCATCGCCGCCGCATCACTGTTAAGATTCGCGGGAACCCACCAATTACCGGTCCCAGGCGCAACCGCCGCCGGTGCTGTCGTCCATGGCGTCGCATTCCATGTCAAACATCCGCTATCTGCTGTCGCGGTTGTTCTGGGCAAACCAGACACCGCCATGCCATCAGGCGCAAGTGGCTGATTCGGTCGAAGCATGATATCGAAATCAAGCTCGATATTGCCAAACGCCGACGCGAATCTGTTCACCACGACGCCGGATGTGCCGTTCGTGGTTCCAAGTTGGGTTCTTTCCTTCGGGAATAGCAATCTCTGAGTATCCGCGAAACCTTGCGCGGATTGCATGAGAAGCTGGGGTTGACCGTATTTCTGTCGGCATATTTTCGCCACTTCCTGAAGAAGGTCTTCGGAGATGGGCTGACCGCCGGCATCGTACAAAATATCCTGATCCTGATTATACAATGACACCCAATCAAGCATCTGCCTTGTTATTCCGTCAAATTGAGTTATTGACTTTTTGCTATCTCCGAAATAACATGCGAGATTCGCTTTGCCTATAAGCTCAAGCGTTGCGCCTTGTTCGGCGACTTTCATCGCATCCTCGATATTTCGCGCTTCTTGAATTGGCAATGAGATTGTGCGAACGGCCGCCATGTATTTCACTTGTGCGACCAAACGTGTGAAATTGTCATCGGTGCCGCTTACGCCAAATGCGCCATCGGTTCCTGTTTCAGCAACAAATCCATCTCCGGGACCACCATATTGATTAAACACCGTCCATTCGAACGTAGGCTCATAGACCGGCTTTTTAACCACCCGTTTCATGAATTTGGCGTCATCCTGTTCGAATGACACCTTTTCAAGAACGCCATGCAGATATTGCATTCTTAGCGCCATGCCTCCGGTGGTTCCAGGTTGCACAATGCCGGAACCTGTCGTCATAGCCTTGTGAATGTCATATGATGCAAGAACAGCCTCCTTGGCCAATGCATAGTCACTCATGTTCATGATGCCGCTATAACTGAAGCCTGGTATTTGTTCGAACATTTTTAATTATCCCCCTTCATCTTGATTTTTTTGATTATCCGATTCGCTTCAGCCTTGGTGAGGCTTTCGGAATTTAATTTAAATATTTCATCCATTGAAACAACATCATACGCCTTCGAAATCATTGATCGAATATTCGCATAATCCTGCGCTGTCGCAGGTTGCCCGTTATCATTCGTAGGAGTCACTCCTTCGGCGTCGGTGTTGTAATCCACTTTCGAAGCGGGTTCGAGGCTTTTACTAAGCGACACATCATCGAGATTCAATGACTTTTTTATCGATTGCATCGATTTGAACACTTCGTATTGATTTTGGGCTACAATATCGAACTGCTTTTGCATTTTCACGAAGAATGGGGTCGCTATCGCCTTGAAAAGCTTGAATACATCCTCCGCATCCAAAACTCCGACATCATCGGCGAGTGATGCGCTGAACGCCTTTTGCGCAATCTCATTTTCCTTGTCTTCAGGTTTCCATCGAAGTGATTCCTCTTTTTTGCGCGTTACCGGTTTTCGAGAATAATCCTCCTCATCCTCGTCTTCATCCTCGTCTTCGTCTTCGTCCTCATCCTCGTCTTCGTCCTCGTCCTCGTCTTCATCCTCGTCATCCCTAGGTGATCTGCGAGGTTTTCTTTGTGTCGATTCGGGTCTGGATTTTCTTCTTTTATCCTCATCCTCGTCATCCAGATCATCTCCGAGATCGAAATCCCACTTATCTTCCTTGGCCATGTTATTTTCCCTCTTTTCCTCTTAAAGATTTGCCGCGTCGCGCGGCTCTGTCGAAACGTTTCTTGCCATATTTTTTCCTTCCAATATAGGCGGCGAGCGCCGCCGGATTTCTCACACCTCTCCTTCTTAACTTCTCTTCCAGTTTCTTAAATCCGACGTAAGCCTTTACGCACTCCTCGTCATCATACATGAAATCGTCATAAAAATCATCGGCTTTCCGGATGTCACGAGATCGTCGTGTTTTGGATTCTGATCGTCTTTGCTTGAGATCAATATCCTCGAATTCCCGATTATTGTTGTCGACATATCTTGATGATTTCCGTCTATTCCCTCTCGTTTCGGATTTTCGGGATTTCTCATCCTCGGCGCCGTATAATTCCTGTTTTCTCAAAGCCGCACCACCTGTCTGCCCCGGTTGAACCACTCCCGATCCTGTAGTCATCGCTTTTTTTACGGGGCGTTTTGAAATTATTATGGTTTTAACTTTACCGGTTCCATTAATCGGACCAAGCTCGCGACATGGGCCCAATCCAAGACCGCGCCCCGGACCGAGACCCATCCCCGGATAATTGTTAGGATCGACATCATTCAAATCATCCGTCATTGGTGATGATGGCTCATCATCGATATTATTCAAATCATCATTCTCTTCCTCATCCTCTTCCTCATTCATGTCATCATTTTCATCTTCATTATCGATATCATCATCATCATCATCCATCTTAAATGTTATGGTGACGGATTTATTCATTTCATCATCTTCCGGTTCCGGCGCCGTATCATCTTCGCTTCCTTCCTTTTTTGTTCCTTGCGATAGTCTGGTTTTGAAATAATCGCAACAATAATCAGGATTGATCGCGCCCGCAACCTTCTGGCATGTCTTATTGAGATAATATCGACAGTATCGACACATCTTTCCGCCGACACCCTTGCGATATTCGGCCTCGGATTTTGTCAATTTAACCATGCCGGAAACTTCGCCTTTTTGGTCATCCGGGTCAATATCCTCAAGTTGATCGGATTTAATCATATATTCGTCATTTCCCATTAATGATTTCATTACACTTCCTATCGAGTTTGTTCCTGGAATTTTTCCCGTGACCAAATAATTGTTATATCCAATAGGCATCGGATCGGCGGCTATAAGCATAATCTGAGTTTCAATTATTTTTCGATTATCTTCGGCGTCGCGCGCCTTGCATATGCCATCTATGGAAAAACCGGCATGACCTCCATTTTTCACCAAATTATACAATCCGGTGGCGTATTCATTATTCGGATACAATTTGGCGGTCATCCAAATCTTTCCATCCGGTCCATCGTTGAAATCAATGGCCTTTCCTATTAAATATTCAGGCTTATGCGTCTTTCTGAATAGATGACCGTAATCAACATGTCGACCAGCCGCCTTGAAGAATTCCAATCCGGATTGTATGGCGGCTTTGGTGATGATATCATTTTGCAAATCGACCTGATCCTCATCGGCGATGGGTCCGGATATCAGCATTTCGCCTTCAGGTGATTTGGAGGCGGCTTTGATAACACCTTGCATGTTAAATGATTTTACAATCTCCATAAGATTCCGGCGGCGTTTATCACTTATTACAATGATGCAAAAACGCCTTCTCCTTTTTCAGATAGGATTTTTGAATATATTACATATAACATATAATTGTTTTATAATGACATATGCTTGTTTGTCATCGCATGAGAGATACAATTATATCAATCATTACCATGCATCTCATACAATATAATACGTTTTTATTTTAAATTTCATGCTTTTCAACCACGACAATGAATGCTTGACAGCCGACAAAGACCATATGATATGGCGTATGCATTATCCGTTGGTGTACAACCATTCGATAAGTATCATATTGTTCACCATATACAGGCTTTTTACATATATTCCATATAAATGCACGCATGATTTGGAACTGTCATATCTTACTAACGAAAATTTATTCAACTTATCGCTTATTCTTTCAATGTATTCACATATTTTTGTTCTTATAATATTGGATATGTTTATAAAACCGATATTCCCGGATTTTACGCCTATTTGAATATCACCGGCAATAACACTTATCTCAAATAATAATTTTAATTTGACAAACAAGAATAATGGATAATACATCGTAATTGTATTATCGTTATATATGGCGTGTTCCATTGCATAACCAATCCTTTTATCCTTTTTGGCTATGTCAGTGAACAAGCTTATCGTGTAATTTACAAATCTTTTATCGCAGGATAGAATCAAAGTATTTTTATCTCCAGCAACA
>Ga0207433_10013989_pt1 | contig 11695 bp, 7 predicted proteins | sample YelNatPaOPGAMG01_FD_187559 | JGI IMG/M metagenome (GOLD analysis project Ga0207433, IMG submission 187559) | Hot spring thermophilic microbial communities from Obsidian Pool, Yellowstone National Park, USA - OP-RAMG-01 (SPAdes) (version 3) | ecosystem: Environmental > Aquatic > Thermal springs >...
CGTTCCTGTTTGGCGAGCTCTTCAAGCCGGCGCCTGCTCCAGCGCCGACCACGCCGCGGTAAAGAGAAAAAGGTCACCAACCGCTTTTTGGGGGCCGGTCCTCCGGCCCCCAATTTTTTTCTTCCCTTTAAGGCATGGAACTTCGTGCGCCCAACCTCTACCATACGTTCATCACCATGGGGCCTAGAGCCTTCGCGATTCTTGTAGGCCTTCTCCTCCTTTTTGGAGGGGTTGCGGGCTTAGCGAACCCTGCCGCCCCTTCCCATCCTAAAGTGGAGTGGGCACTTCTTCAGTGGGCAAGCAATGCAGCTGGCCCCCTTGCAAGATCACTTGCTCTTTCCGGCCTCGCACTCGATGACCGGGTCCTAGCGGTCCTCGAGGTCCAGGGCGAACCCGCGGCCCTGACCGCAGAGCTTTCCACCCGGGGCGCCGTGGTTATGGACACTTATGGGTCCCTGGTCAAAGCTTGGCTTCCCCGCGACCGCCTTCTCGAGATTGCTGAGCTTCCCGAAATAGAGTACGTGCGCGTCCCCTACTTCCCCACGCCTTTGGGCCGGTTGCAAAGCGAGGGCGTGACCGTCCTGGGCGCAAGCCTTTTCCACGCCAAGGGCATTCTCGGCCAGGGGGTGCGGGTCGGCGTGATCGACGTGGGCTTCAGTTCGCTCACCCAGGCTATCCAGGCCGGCGAGATCCAACCTGAAGCCATCGTGTGGAAGCGCGACTACAGCGGAAGCGGTTTAGAAAGCGGGGGTCCCCATGGAACGGCCATCGCCCAGATTGTGCACAACTTGGCGCCAGCAGCCGCGCTTTTTCTCGCCCGCATTGGCGACGAAGTCGGCCTTGGCCGCGCCGTTTCCGACCTCGTGGCGGAAGGGGTGGACATCATTGTCCACGCCGTGGGCTGGGCGAACACGGAGTTCGGCGATGGCCGCGGAATCGTGAGCGAAATCGCCCGCAAGGCGGCCCAAGCCGGGGTTCTGTGGGTCAATGCCGCCGGAAACCACGCCCAACGTCACTGGCTGGGCACGCCCCGCATCCTTTCTGAGGGCTGGGCTGAATTCGCGCCCGGCGTTTCCGAGCTTGCGCTGCGCGTGGAAATCCCTGAGCTTGTGCAAATCGCCCTCACCTGGGACGAATGGCCCCGGGCCTCCTCGGATTTCGATCTTTTCCTCTTCGATGCCCAGGGCGAGCTCGTGGCTTCCTCCGAAAGCCTACAAGCGGGCTACGCCCCGCCCACAGAGTTCCTCAGCGTTTTCGTGGATCCCGGCCGTTACACCGTGCGGGTCCGCGCCAAGTACGCCCCTCCGCCCGTGCCCTTGGAGATCTTTAGCCTCTCCCACGACTTTAGCCCTTACGTTCCCCAATCCAGCATCCTTCCCCCTGGGAACGCCGATGAGGTGTTCACTGTGGCTGCGGTGAACCTTGGGAATTGGGCCACTGGGCCTCAAGCCCCTTACAGTTCCCAAGGCCCTACGCGCGATGGCCGGCTCAAGCCCGACATCGCCAGCCTCGATGGAACGAGAAGCTTCGTGTATCCCCAATTCCTGGGAACCTCTGCAGCCGTGGCCCATGTGGCCGGAATGGCCGCCCTTCTCCTTTCCCAGGCCCGCCAACGGGGAGAAAACCCTGGTCCTCATGACCTTCGGGAACTCCTGGCCCGTTGGGCCGTGGATTTCGGCGATCCTGGTCCCGATCCCGTTTACGGTTACGGCCGCCTAAACGTCTTCGTCGAGGCCGTACGGGGCGAACGCCGCTTCCTCCGCCCGAAAGATGGCGTTGCGAGGCCCGGTGAGGACGTGGAAGTGGAGATCACCGTGCGGATGCCCTCCACCCAGGTGGGGATGCTGGAACTCCGGGAAATTTTGCCCGAAGGCCTTTTCGGGACGGTTCTCGACCGCGGCGGCGCCGACGAAATTGGGGAAGGAAAGGAACTCCTTTGGCGCTGGCATATGCTCCTTCCCGGAGAGTCCCGCACCGTGCGCTACCACTTTCTTATCCCGTCGGGCTTTCCAGCCGGGACTTATGCCCTCACCGGCACCGTGAACTCGGATCCCATCCGCGGCGACTCCGTTCTCCGGGTAGAACCCGACCCTTCCCCCAGTCAAATTCAACTGCGCTGCATTCCCAATCCCGTGAGGGTTGGCGGGAGCGTGGATTTCACTGCTCTCGCCCCGAACGCCGCGCAAATCCGGGTGTACGTGCAGGACCTATCCGGAAGACTTGTGTTCGATAGCGGCTGGCATCCTGGCCCCACGTATCAGTGGAACTTGCAAGATACTAGCGGCCGCCTTGTGGCAAACGGCGTGTACCTCTTTTGGGCCGAGATCAAAATCGGTGGAACGATCCTGCGGAGCGGCCTTGGCCGGCTCGTTGTGCTCCGCTAAGCTCCCAAAATTGGAGGTGCGAAGAGAATGAGGACTTTTTCCGGAAAAGTTTTCGTCGGGATCATGCTTTTCGCGTTTTTGGCCGTCGGGATGGCTCAAGAGTATGGAATCGGCGCGGCTTCCTTCCTCCGGCGGGGCGTGGATGCCCGGGCCCTGGGGATGGGCGGCGCCTTCGCCGCCGTAGCCGACGGTTATTCCGCCATGTACTGGAACCCCGGCGGGCTTGCCCGCGCTTCCTCTCCGGAACTCGGCGGGATGTACATGAACATCTACAACGCCGGGATTTACCTGAACTTTTTCGCCGGCGTCCTCGGCCTCGATCTTCCCAACGAGGTTCAAACAGAAAGCGAGACTTTGGGGTCTTTCCTCCCCCGCAGGCTGGGCGGCGGCCTCGCCTTCACCGAGATGGCCACCGAGGTCCTCGCCTACGACACCCAGGGCAATCCCCTCGGCCTCATCCGCTATAGCGAGGCGATCTACAGTCTGGGCCTGGGCGTTTGGCTTCCCCGCTTGGGCTATGCCGGCGCCGTGGCCAAGGTCTATAGTTTCCGCGCTCCCCGGGCCGGCCAGGCCGGCGGCGACGCTACGGCCTTCGGCCTCGGTTTGGATCTTGGCCTTTCTGTTCCCGTTTGGGACGGGCTTTGGCTGGGCCTCTCCGCCATGGACGTGGGGAACACCAAGGTTAAGTGGCGGAATACTGCCCTTGAGCCCACGGACCTCGTTTCCGGCCGCTATACCCTGGGCTTCGCTTTTAGCGCCTCCGGCCTGGCGTTTGAGAACGATCGCCTCCTCCTCGCCCTGGATGCGGCCTATGAGCCTTTGGTGGATTCGTTAGCCGTGCGGGCTGGGATGGAGTACACGCTTTTCTTCGTTTCCCTTCGGGCGGGCGCGATTTGGCGGCCGGGTGCGCCCTGGGCTTTCACCCTCGGCGCCGGGATCCGCGCTCTTTCCCTGCGCCTGGATATGGCCCTTGTGCAAAACCGGGAGATCCAAGTGGAAGGAGCGGGAGACACCATAGTCCTTTCCGCAGCCATCCTCTTTTGATGTAATGCGTTAAACTTGACGCGGGTTCCGCTTCGCTCTACCATTCGGGCACGAATTGTTGCGTGGGCGGGTAAAAAAGGAGGTGGTGTTAAGCTGCGGAAACCTTGGGTCCGGTTGATTTTGTTTTTTCTGGCCTTGGGCTTAGCCGGGTGTTTGCCCAAAAACGAGGGCTCTTTTCTTCTTGCTTCGTTCACGATTGAGCCCTCGCCGGCCCGGGCCTACGACGAAGTGGTCTTCGACGCTTCCTCCTCCACCGGCAGCATCGTCCTCTACCAGTGGGATTTTGGGGATGGCACCGAGGCCACGGGCGTGCGGGTTACTCACATCTACACCGCGGAGGGAACGTATACGGTGCGCCTCACGGTGAGCGATGAAAAGGGCCGGCAAGCTCAAGCTGAGCAAATACTTACCGTGCTTGCGGAGGAGAACCCACCTGCTCCCGGTGGTCCCCGGGCGTCCTTCATCGCCGAACCCCAAGAGGGTGAGGCGCCCCTCACCGTGACGTTCGATGCCTCCTCGTCCACCGGCGACATCTTGAGCTACACCTGGAATTTCGGGGACGGGGGGACAGGGAGCGGGGTGGTGGTTGAGCACACGTACACCGCGCCAGGCGCGTACGTGGCCCGGCTAACGGTCCGGGATCGGGAGGGCCGGGAGCACAGTGCCGAGCGGCGGATTCTTGTGCATGCCGTGACGCCGCCCTCGCCCGGACCTCTTACGGCGGCGTTCACGTTCCAGCCGCAGCGGGGGCCAGTGCCCCTCACCGTGGCCTTCGATGCTTCCGGGTCCACCGGGCAGATCGCGGAGTATCGTTGGGAGTTCGGGGATGGCGGGACCGCCACGGGGAAAGCGGTTACGCACACGTATTATGAGCCCAAGGAGTACACAGTGCGGCTGACCGTGGTGGGGAATGATGGCCGTACGGCCATGGCGGAGGGGAAGGTGGTGGCGGAGCCGCCGCTTCCGCCGCCTCCGCCCTCGGGCTAAGGTTTGGGGTTGGTTCGGGTAAACTCAGGTTTCGAAAGGAGGGAACCGATGATGTGGCGAAAGTTTTGGGTTTTTGTGGCTTTGGCGGCCCTTTTGGCTCTGCCCGCGTGGGCAGACGAAATGGGCACCCTCACGGTGGAAAAGGAGCTGACAGATGGAAGCCCGGCACCCGCGACACCCTGGGAGTTCACCGTAACAAGGGTTGATGATAATACCGAGACCCTGATCGGTAAATTCTATTTGCCTCCCACTGGGGGCCAGTTCTCCCTCCAGGTCCAGTCCGGGTCCTACAAGATCACCGAAACCGAGAAAGCGGGGTACGACTGCACGGTGTACTATAGCGGGGTGGATGAACAAACGAAATCGTTTACGATCGCGGTTAGTGGCGGCTCTCAGGTGAGCGTGCGGTTTGAGAACGAGGCGCAGCCGGCCACGCTCACGGTGGAGAAGACGGTGATCGGTACTAAGCCGGCGCAAACAGACTCGTGGACGTTCACGGTGAAGAAGGGTACGGAAGTCTACGCGGTCTTGTCTATCCCCGGTCCGGGTGGCGCAGTGACGCTCAACATCCCCAAAGAGGAAACCAACAAGACCTACACGATCATCGAGACGACGAAGGAGGGTTACCTCTGCACTGTGGACGGGCAAGCCACGAATCAGAAAAGCATCCTTTTGGCGCCCGGGGATAACAAAACTGTAGAGTTCATCAACATACAGACCCCGGTCACGATCACGGTGGTGAAAGAAGTTTTGGGTCCGGCGCCAAAACAGGACTGGCAGTTCAATGTGCAAGGCCCGTACTCTTTCAGCTTCACTTTGCCCGCTGAGGGTGGCCAGACGCAGCTTTTGGTCCCCGCCGGTGCCTACACAATCACCGAGACCGTGCAAAACGGATACTTCTGCACAGTGGGCAACGTGCAGACTAGCTCATGTACGGTCACCGTTGGGCAAAACGAGAGCAAGACCGTGACGTTTGTGAACACAGCTTATGCCACAATCAAGGTGGTGAAGGTGGTACAAGGTCAGACACCAAGCGACTCCTGGGAATTCACGTTGAAGACGGACAATACGGTCCAGACGTTCTCCATTAACGCTTGGGGAGGTACCTTTGAGAAGACGGTTGAACCAGGCACGTACACGATCATCGAGACCCCGAAACCCAATTATGTCTGCACGGTGGACGGTCAAATTACGAACGAGGTTACGATCACGGTAGGTCCCGGCGAGGTAAAGACCGTGACGTTCGTAAACACCGAGGGCGCAAATCATCAAGCGAATACGTTCGGAGCCGGATGGAACCTCCTTTCCGTTCCTCTCGTGCCTGCGCCTAATAGTCCTGGAGCGGTGTTCGGCGACGATGTAAGCCCGCTCTACATTTTCTGGTGGGATCCGGATCAAGGAAAATACATTACGCCTACGAGCATTGACCCTGGCCGCGGATACTGGCTCCTCCTCTTCGGCACCACGGAGATCGACGTCACCGGGACCGCATGGACGGAGGACTACGAGGTCCAGCTTGGAAAAGCCGGCTGGCACATGATCTCCACGCCCACGATCAATGTGTTCTGGGGCTACTGCAAGTTCCGCGTTGGCAACGTCACAAAGACTTTGTCCGAGGCCGTCGGGGCGGAATGGATCCTGCCCTTCTTCTGGCAGTATGATACGACCACCGGACAGTACGTCGCCCTCGGCGCGAACCCGGAGGACGTCCTGCGGCCCTGGGTCGGCTACTGGATCAAGACCCTGGTGGATAACGTGACGGTGATCCTGCCCATCAAGTACATGTTGACCAACCCGCCGGTGCCTCCGGCTGGGCTTGCTCTCCTGGGCGTTGGTTTGCCGCAGGAGACCCCGCCTGCGCCGCCCTCGTTCGCTGCGCTTGCGAAGGACCTGCTCACTGTGCTCGCCTATCCGAACCCGGCCACCGCGAACGTGGTCACGTTCCGCGCCCTGGGCCTGCCGGTGGAGGGAATCCGGGTGAGCGTGTTCGACCTGGGCGGCCGTAAGGTCTGGGCCGGCGAGGCCGCAGGCCATGAGCTGGCTTGGAACCTCGCGGACAGCTCCGGCCAGCCGCTCGCCAACGGTGTGTACCTCTACGTGGTGGAGGCGCGGCTCGGCGGGCAGTGGGTGAGCATGGGCCTCAACCGGCTCCTCATCCTGCGCTAAACAGGGACGGAGCGGGGTCGGTTAAGCCGGCCCCGCTCCTCGAACCCTAAGGAGGCCCGGCTATGAGAAGAATGAGGAAATATGGGTTGTTGTGGGCATTGGGCCTTTTGGGTGTGCTTTTAAGCCTTCCGGCCTGGGGCCAAGTCCCCCCTCCGCCTACGCCGACAAGCCTTACCGTCACAATCGAAGGAGCGGGTGCGGTGAACGTCGTACCCGCGGGAGTCAAAGTTGGAGATAAATACCATTATCCCAATCCGGTGACGGTAGCCCTCACCGCGACTCCTGCCGAGGGCTGGGGATTCAAGGCGTGGCGGATCGGGCCGGTGGGAGAGGACCCGGCGACCCGCACAGAGAACCCCATCGAGGTAAACCTCACCGCGGAAAAGCCTGACTGGCAGGCCACCGCGGTTTTTGTACGCACCTACACGATCACCGCTACCGCTGGCCCCGGTGGGAAGATCGAGCCCTCGGGCACGGTGACCGTTCTCGAGGGTGGGAGCCAAACCTTCACCATTACTCCCGACCTAGGCTATGAGATCGAGGATGTCCTGGTGGATGGCGACTCGGTTGGCCCCGTCTCCACCTACACCTTCAACAATGTCACCGCTAACCACACCATCCACGCCACGTTCAAGCAGATCACCTACACGATCACCGCTACCGCTGGCCCCGGTGGGAAGATCGAGCCCTCGGGCACGGTAACTGTCCCCTATGGTGGGAGCCAAACCTTCACCATTACTCCCAACCTAGGCTATGAGATCGAGGATGTCCTGGTGGATGGCGACTCGGTTGGCCCCGTCTCCACCTACACCTTCAGCAATGTCACCGCTGACCACACCATCCACGCCACGTTCAAGAAGATCGCCCTGTACACTGAGGACTTCGCGGACGGCGCGCCCGATTGGACCAAATCCGGACTCTGGCACATCTGTGAGGAGGCCTGTGGGTGGTGCACGAACGCCCCGCTGCAGGGCAAATACGCCCACTACGCGATCCCTAACAAGTGCAGCTACGACACAGGCAGACGAACTCTTGGCTATCTCACTTCCCCGGTGATTACGGTTCCGGCCAACAGGGAACTTGTCCTCATATTCGACTTCGCCCGCGTGGTAGAGTTTTATGCTCGGGCCACGCGGGATCGGACGTATGTTCAATACCGGCTGGGCAAGGGAAGCTGGCGGACTGCTTGGAGCTTAAGCTCCCGAAACGAAGCGCCAAACTGTGGTACGATTGCTATTCCGATCAAGACGGGCCGGTACACGACCCTTCAGGTTCGCTTTGTGTTCGACTCCGTGAACTCCTACAACAACGACTATCCTGGCTGGGCGGTGGATAACGTGAGGATCCTGCCGAAGGAACTCGTTCCCGCAGGGATTCCTTTGGCTGAAGAGTACGTGGACGAAGTGGAGTCCTTGGACGAGGAGGAGCCGCTCTTTGTGCTCACGGTTTCCCCGAACCCCGTGACTGGCCGGATCGTGGTGTTCGGTGTGGACGGGGTGGCCGCTGAGGCGCTCCGGGTAGAGGTCTACGACCTCGGGGGCCGCCTGGTGTACAAGGCCGAGACCTTTGGTGGTCAGCTTACCTGGGACACCCTCGACGCTACAGGTAAGCCTGTGGCCAACGGGGTCTACCTTGTCCTTGCCAAGGTCAAGGTGGACGGCGAATGGCTCTCTGCGGATCTCCAGAAGATCCTGATCCTCCGCTAAGTTCCAAAAGCGAAAAATGGACGGCCCGGGGAAAACCCCGGGCCGTTTTCTTTTCCGTGTAAGGTTACGCCTGCGCCAAAGCTCTGTTGACGCCCAAGTACATACCATAGTACCCTCGGTTGAAAAGGGGGTACGATGAAAGAGAAGTTTTTCTTGTTAGCTGCGTTGCTCTCTTGTTTTTTGACTACGGCGATTAGCGGAAAGACCGTGGACTATATGGAGATACAGGTGGCCGTGGTTCATTATGGTCTTTCTGAAACTGACCTTTTGGCGATCCAGAAGGGCCTAGAAATAGCCCGCACCTTCTTTTGGCGTAACTCTGGGTTTCAGCTTCATCTCCATCTGGTCTATATCCCGATTACCACCTTGCTACCCTGGACAGAGGATTCCAGATGGGACGAGAATATTGAGAAGGCTATCACTGATGCGGGATATGAGCTAAGCGACTTTGGAGCCATCTTTCATATCTCCACGGATGTGGATGGAACCTGGTCTTGGGGGGTGCATGGAAACTTCGACCTAGGTTTTTCCCATTCGGTTTTCCCCGTGCCGACGGGTGTTGTCTACCCTGTCGATGACCCTTCAGTTGACATCGGAATCATCTGGATCTTCACACACGAGTTCCAACACGCTTTGGACGAAATGTACCGCCGCGCTGGCTACCCAGAAATGTTTCATGGCGATCAACCTTTGGTCTATGCAGAGAAAGCAGGCGAACATTTTAGCTACCAAGCCGAGGGGTTGAGGCGGTTTATCCACTACCTAGGGTTGGATGCGTACACGAACAAACGGGGCAAAACATGGGGTACAAGAAAATCCTTCGTTGACAACGATGAAAATGGCATCCCAGATGATGCCCCAGAGCTTCCCTGTGATGACCGAAGACTGGGGCCAGGGTGGACTAGGGAAAAGTACATGGCTGGGATATATCAGGGCGATCTCCGTGGGTACGTCTACGTACTGCCCTCAGGGATTAAGCAATATACACCTAGGATTGACGGGACGATTGAAGGCAGCTGGACGTTGCTCAGCGATAAGCTTATGTACGACGCCATCGGCACGACGACCAAAGTCTATTCCGCCTGGGACCATGCGTTTTTATATCTGGCGGGCTCGGCGGACAGAGCGGCCTTACTTCGCATATGGATTGACCTCGAGGGGGATGGTTGGTGGCATGGAAGGGCGAATTACGAGATTGTATTTAATATTCTTGACAATTTTGTGGAAGTAGCCCACTCCATGGATTGCTCTCCCGAGACAAGGACCTATGACTGCGCTCTAGGGGGCGGTCCGCGCGATGACGGGCTTTGTGGAGAGCTATGGGATGACGATCCAAGATATCCGTGGGGAAGGATCCTCAGGCCATCCGACATAACCTCTGCGGTCAACCGAGGGGACGATGGGGTGTACCGGTTTGAGCTGGCTATTCCTGCCGCTTTGCGGGAGGGCCAAGAGGTTGGCTATCGCATAGTGTTCGAAAGCCAAGGGCGAAGAGCCACAGTCTTTGAGGATTACCAATTCGTTCACCTGCCTCTTCTCCCGATGGAGCCCCTGGAGGTGCTGTTCCACGAGAATTTTGAACACCCCACGGCATGGACCCGCACCGGCCTTTGGCACATCTGTGAAGAGACTTGCAACTGGTGTAGCAATACACCACTTCAGGGCAACTACGCGCACTATGCCATCTACGGTCAGTGCAGCTATGACGAAGGCAGGCGCACCCTGGGCTACCTCACCTCCCCGGTGATCACCGTTCCGGCCAACACCGAATTTGTGCTCATGTTCGACTTCGCCCGCTTTGTGGAGAACAATCGTCGGGCCGCGCGGGACCGCACCTACGTGCAGATCCGGCTTGGAAGGGAAGTGCGGGGGAGCATTCGTTGGACCGCCTGGCGCACCGTCTGGAGCCAAAGCTCCAAAGATCACTCGCCGGAGTGCGGCACAACGCCTCCCATCCTCATCCGAACGGGCCGGAACACCACCCTCCAGATCCGCTTTGTATTCGACTCCGTAAACCGCCTGGACAACAACTACCCTGGCTGGGCGATCGACAACGTGAGGATCCTCCCGAGGGAACTCGTTCCCGCAGGGACTCCGTTGGCAGAGGAATACGTGGAGGAGCCCGAACCCTTGGACGAGGAACCGCTCTTTGTGCTCACGGTTTCCCCGAACCCCGTGACCGGCCGCATGGTGGTCTTCTCCGTGGATGGGGTGGAGGCCGAGGCGCTCCAGGTGGAGGTCTACGACCTGGGTGGCCGCCTCGTGTACAAGGCCGAAACCCTCGGTGGCCAACTCACCTGGGACACCCTGGACGCGGCCGGCAAGCCCGTGGCCAATGACGTCTACCTTGTCCTCGCTAAGGTGAAAGTTGACGGCGAATGGCTCGCCGCAGACCTCCAGAAGATCCTGATCCTCCGCTAGGCTCCAAAACGCAAAGTGGACGGCCCGGGGAAAACCCCGGGCCGTTTTCTTTTTCGTGCGCAAGCACCGTTCCCGGCGATAATTCAAACGAAGCCCTAGGTCGCCTAGCAGGCGCGGGAGCCGGAAAGGAGAGGGCAATGAAGAAGGGATTCTTTGTGCTCGGCGCGTTTCTTTGTTTGGTCCTCGTCGGATGCACGCGAACCACTGGGAACCTTCCTCCCTTAGCGGAGTTTCGGGTAAGCGCCGAAACCGCGTCGGTCTTCCAGCCCATGGAATTCGACGCTTCGAATTCCTCGGATCCGGATGGGGAGATCGTGGAATTCCTCTGGGATTTCGGGGATGGGGAAACGGCTACGGGCGTGGTCGTTGTTCACATCTATACTGCACCGGGCGAGTACACGGTAACCCTAACCGTGCGGGATAACCACGGTGCCCAGGCCACTGCCCAAAAGAAGATCGCTGTGGTGGAGGGAGAGGAGCCGGCGCTGCCTCTTGTGGCCTTGTTCACTGTTTCGGCAGAGGAAGTGGAGCCGTTTGAGGAAATCGTTTTTGATGCCTCCTCTTCCGTGAGTTTCGGTGGGGAGATCATCCAGTACCTTTGGGATTTTGGCGACGAAGGCGAGGACGAGGGCATGGTGGTGGTGTATAGCTACGCTGAGGTAGGGGTATATCGGGTGACCCTTACGGTGCGGGACAATCGCGGCTTTGAGGCGAAGGCTTGGAAGGACATTCGCGTGCGTGAGCTTCCCGGGGAAGGGTAAGGAGGCGAAAAGGGGGTCCTTGGGTGGGCTTTCCGTGGATGCGGCGTATGTGCTCCAGAGCGAGCCTGGGGAGTCGCTAGTCCTTTCGGCGACGTTCCTCTTTGGCGAGCTCTTCAAGCCGGCGCCTGCTCCGGCGGCGCCGACCACGCCGCGGTAAAGAGAAAAAGGTCACCAACCGCTTTTTGGGGGCCGGTCCTCCGGCCCCCAATTTTTTCTCCCCCGTTCC
>Ga0207433_10014003_pt1 | contig 11688 bp, 12 predicted proteins | sample YelNatPaOPGAMG01_FD_187559 | JGI IMG/M metagenome (GOLD analysis project Ga0207433, IMG submission 187559) | Hot spring thermophilic microbial communities from Obsidian Pool, Yellowstone National Park, USA - OP-RAMG-01 (SPAdes) (version 3) | ecosystem: Environmental > Aquatic > Thermal springs...
TGCATCTTTTTTAACATATAATCCAAAATGATAGTAGAATCCGGTATAATTATCCTTTCAACAGAAGAATGCGAAATATCTCTTTCATGCCATAAATTTATATTTTCAAAACCAGCCAACATATTTGATCTCAAAACCCTTGCAAGTCCACAAATTCGCTCACATATTATTGGGTTTTGCTTATGTGGCATTGCGCTTGAGCCTTTTTGGCCGGGATAAAATGGTTCTTTTACTTCAGCAACCTCACTTCTTGAAAGGTGCCTAATTTCGGTTGCAAATCTTTCTAAGCTTGAACCAATCAAAGCCAAAATAGAAAGATAATAGGAAAAACGTTCTCTTGAGACTATTTGGGTAGAAATTTTTGAATAATTTATACCTAATTTTTTACATACATATTCCTCAATCTTTAAAGAAAAATGTGCAAAAGTTCCTACTGCGCCTGAGATCTTTCCGCTACATACATAATCAATAGAATTATTTAAAATCTTTCTTTCTTCTATTAAATCATTGTAAAAATATAAAAATTTAAGCCCGAAACTGTAAATTTCAGCTGCCATACCATGGGTTCTTCCTATACATAAAGTATCCTTATATTTTAATGCTAATTTTTTAACTATATTTATTAATTTATCCAAATCTTCTAATATTATAGATGTTGCATCTTTTATCTGACAGACTAATGTTGTATCCAAAATATCAGATGATGTAAGTCCTAAATGCAGGTATTTAGAATTTTTAATATTATTTGACAGGTATTGTATAAAAGCAACTACATCGTGATGTGTTTTTTCTTCAATTTTTTTTATCTCTTCTATTGAAATTTTAACATTTTTTAACTCTTTGGAAAGTCCTTTTTCTATTATGTTAAACTTTTCTAAGGCTTCAGAAAATATAGATTCAATCTCTAAAAATCTTTTATATTTATTTTCTTCCTTCCAAATCTCTCCAATCTCTTTTGGCGTATATCTTTCAATCATTTTTTATCTATAATATTATAGACATTTTCTTTTATCTCTAAAACCACTTTGTGAGCATCTTGAATCCCATTTTCAATTTTTTTTAAATTTTCAATCAACAAAGAAAGTTTGTTTTTTTTATCATCTGAAATTGGCTCTTTTAAAAAATCTTCCAATGTTTCTCTTGTAACACCACTTACAATACTTATAAAATTATGTTTATTTGCCAATAGATGAAAAAGGTCATGTATCTTTTGCATAGCAACTCCTTTTTTTAAAATAATACCACTTTTAAAAATTTAGTAAAGATAATTTTAAATTCATAACACATAATCTTTTCTTATTCTTTTTATTGCCCTGAATATATTGGTTTTTACATCCGGACAAAACTTTTCTAAATTTTTAACAATATCTTTAACCAATAAACGTTTTGAGCTTTTTGCATTTGGGCAGTTATTTTCTAAATAAGGTAAATTTTTATCTTTGCAAAATTTAATAATTAATTTTTCTTCAACATAAGCAAAGGGTCTAATTATAGTAAGTCTTCCTTCAAATAGTTCCTGTTTGGGTTTCATAGATGATACCTCTCCGTTAAAAAATAAATTTAAAAGTATGGTTTGCACTATATCATCTTTATGATGACCTAAAGCAACTTTATTATAACCTAAACTCTCTGCCAATTTAAAAAGCGCTTTTCTTCTATTCCAGGAACACCAAAAACAACTATTTTCTTGATTAGAAAATTCTACTTTTTCAATACGATAATCTATGCCTAAAAACTCAAAATATTTAATCAATTTATCAATATTATCCTGATAACCTAAATCAACATAAACCGCTAATAATTGATACTTTATTGGAACAATTTTTCTTCTTAAATTTAAAATATGCAAAAGTGCAACGCTATCTTTTCCCCCTGAAACAGCAACTAAAATTTTATCGTTATCCTCTAACATTTCATAATCCATTATTGCTCTTCCTACTGCTTTTGAAATGTAAAGTTCTAAACCTTTTAGACCCTTCATTTTATCGGATTAACTACCAACTCTAAAAGATGAAAACATTTTTTTTAACAGATATTTTGTGGAGAGTATAGCTAATGAACTTGTCTTGGGGTTGTCTTCGGATGGTATATTTTTAACATCTATACTTATTTTTGCCTCTTTTGCATCAATCTCTATATGGTGGATATTTCTATTTATATTTGGGTTTAATTTTATACAGACCTTAATATCTTTAAAATTAGATGCCAAAAGTAGAGTTGCTGCTACATTTATATTCTGTGGGAAAAATCTAATAGCATCTTTTACATCTCCTTTAAATATAATTTTTTTCTCTTTTATATTATCTATATCTATATTTTTCTCCTTAAGATAGTTTGAATTATTAAAACCTTTAATTGGTTTGGATGTTGTAATTGTAATATTTTTAATCTCTCCTAAACTTAAAGCCCCCAATCCATCAACTCCACATATTGCACCTGAAGGGATATATAGATTTAGATTAGAATCCATAACAGTTTTTAAAATTTCAGGATATTTTACAAAAACCCCCACGCTTAAAATTATTAGGTCTTTTTTACTTTTAACTGCTTTATTTATTATATAATTTGCCGCATCTATTGATGCTGTTTCTATTATTAACTGGGATTCTTTGATTAAACTATCTATATCTAAAATTTTAGTATTACTTGAAAGTTTTTTAATTAGATTTTTAGTTTTTTTAATATCCAAATCACATAAAGCATAAAGGATAACCTTGTCTTTTAATTCTTTATCTATAAATTTTGCAATATTACTACCGATTGCTCCACAACCTACTATCCCTATTTTTATTTTATCTTTATACATTTATTAAAATATTATCAATTAATCTTGTAGTTCCTATAAAAACAGCCAAGGCAACTAAAACCTTTTTTTCTATTTTTTCTACATCTTCTAATGTATATGGATCTGTTATCTTTATATAATCTATCTTTGCGCTACTATATGATAGTATTAAATTCTTCATTCTCTCTATTACAACTTTTGAATCTCTTTCTCCTTCTTTTATAATATTTTTTGCCAAATTTAATGCTTTATATAGACAAACAGCCTCTTTTCTTTCTTTTTCATTTAAATAAGTATTCCTTGAACTCATTGCCAAACCATCTTTTTCTCTTACTATAGGCAAAACTTTTATTTTAACCGTAAAGTTTAAATCTCTAACCATTCTTTTAATAATTAAAGCCTGCTGATAATCTTTTTGACCAAAATAAGCAATATCAGGCTCTACAATATTAAAAAGTTTAGCCACAACAGTACAAACCCCTTTAAAATGTCCGGGCCTTGATGCTCCACATAAAAATTTACTTAAAATTGTTTCCTCAACAAATGTAGAATTATCTTTTTTATACATAGTCTCTACATAAGGAAAAAACAATAAATCAGTATATCCTAAAAGGAGTTTTTTATCTTCTTTAAATGTGCGAGGATATTTTTTGTAATCTTCTTTTGGCCCAAATTGAATAGGATTTACAAAAATACTTACAACTACAAAATCACATTCTTTTTTCGCTCTTTTTACTAAAGAAAGATGCCCTTTATGCAAAGCGCCCATTGTTGGAACAAAACCTATTGTTTTATTTTCTTTTTTTGCTTTATTTATTATTTTTCTTACTTTGGATATGCTTTTTGCAATAATCATATCTTTTCTTTATAAATTTTAATCTCTCTTTAAGTTCAGGTTCAATCTCAATTAATGGATTTATAACAAAATCCCTTTCAAACATTCTTGGATGTGGTATCTTTAAATCCGGTTCATCTATAAAATCATCTTCGTATAAAATTATATCCAAATCAATTGTTCTTGGACCATTCTTTATTAATCTTTTTCTTTTTAATTTATGCTCTATCTCTTGTAAAAATCTTAATAAATCTCTTGGTAAAAGTTCTGTCTTTATCTTTATCACTCCATTTAAATATTTTGGTTGTTTTGGACCTCCCTGTGGTTCTGTCTCAATTATAGAGGAAATCTTTTCTACTTTTATTAAAGAATTCTTTTTTAAGTGTTCTATTGCATTGTTTATATTCTCTTCTCTATCTCCTAAATTTGAACCAAAAGCAATGTAAGCATTTTTCATAATAGAGAAATTGCTTCTTTTAAAAGTTCTTTATCTACAGTTAAAGCAAATCTTATAAAACCTTCTCCGTATTTTCCAAATCCTATTCCCGGAGTTATTAATATTTTATTTTTCTCTAATAGATATTTACAAAATTCCAAAGATGATTTAAAATTTTTTGGCAATTTAGTCCACACATAAAAGGTTGATTCAGAATAACCCACAAAACCTTTTTTTCTTAAACCTTCCAAAAATATATCTCTCCTCTCTTTAAAAATTTTTCTTAAATTCTCTGTATATTGTTCTTCCTTCTCTAAGGCTATTATAGAAGCCTCCTGAATTGCACCAAATATTCCTGAATCTATATTTGTTTTCACTTTAAGCAATAATTTAATAATCTCTTCATTTGAAACAGCCCAACCAATTCTAAATCCTGTCATACAAAATGTTTTTGAAAAAGAATGGAACTCAATTGCTATCTCCTTTGCACCTTTAATCTCAAAAATACTAATTGGTTTTTTCTCAAAATAAATCTCACTATAAGCATTATCATAAGCCAAAACAATACCATATTTTGCACAGAATTTTACTACTTTCTCTAAAAACTCATACGGCGCTACAACTGTTGTTGGATTGTTTGGATAATTTAAATATATTATCTTTGCTTTATTTCTTATACTATTTGGAATTTTATCCAAATCAGGCAAAAAGAAATTTTTTTCAAGCAATGGAAGTTGATATATTTTAGCATCTGAAAGTATTCCAGCACCCCTATAACCGGGATATCCTGGATCAGGTATTATAATATAATCATCCTTATCTATTAAGCATAATGGAAAATGAACAATGCCTTCTTTTGAACCTATCAAAGGCAATATTTCTTTATTTTCATCTACCTTTACATTAAATCTTTTATTAAACCAATTTGATATTGCTTTTCTTAAAGTATACTTTCCCTGATCAAGAGAGTATTTCTGATTTTCTTTTAATTTTGCAGATTCATATAATCTTTCAATAACACTTTCCGGAGCCAAAATATCAGGATCTCCTATAGTTAAATCTATAAATTTAGCCCCTTTTTCTTTTAATTTAGATTTTTCTCTATCAATCTCAGCAAATAAATATGGTGGAAGTCTTTTTATTCTTTTGGATATTTCTAACTTCATACCAAACCCAATACCTCCTCCATAGAATACAATTTTGGTTTTTTGTTAACAATCCATTTTACTGCTAAAAGAGCACCTTTTGCAAATATATCCCTTGTTTTTGCTGAATGGAAAATTTCAAGTTTATCAAATTCGCTTTCAAAAATTATCTTATGGTCTCCAACTATCTCGCCCTCTCTTTTTGCTTCTATATCTTTTATATCTATATTAAAACCTTTTTCTTTTATTATTTCTAAAATCTTTTTAGCTGTTCCGGAAGGTGCATCTTTTTTATGTATATGATGGGCTTCTTTAATATATACTTTATAATCTTTTAATATGCTTGAAGATATATCTACCAACTTAAATAACAAATTAACACCTATGCTTGTATTTGGAGAAAAAAGTATTGGAATAGTTTTGCTGGCTAATTTTATTTTTTCTATCTCAGATTGATTTAAACCTGTTGTTCCTATTACAGCACATTTTTTAAACTTTACTAAATAATCTAAATGCTCTATTGTTGCTTGGGGAGTGCTAAATTCAACTAAACAATCGCAATTTTTTATTTCCTCCGGATTATCTGTAATAATAACTTTATCTTTTGCATTTCCTATATCTTTATGGTTTTTTACCTCTAAACCAAATACTACTTTTAAATCAGTATCCTTTTTTGCAAGTTCAAATATCCTGCTACCCATTCTGCCACAAAATCCTGATATACCTATTTTAATCATAATAATCCGTAATCTTTTAATGCCTTTTTTAATTTTTCTAAATTTTCTTCACTCATTGAAGTTAAAGGTAATCTCATCTCAGAACTACACAAACCTAAAAGAGACATAGCAGTCTTAACAGGTATTGGATTTGTCTCTAAAAACATAGCCTTTATAAGTGGAAACATTTTATAAAATATTTCTTGTGCTTTATTTAAATTCCCCTTTTCAAACTCTTCTAGGAGGCGTGCAACATCTTTTGGAATAATATTTGCTACAACAGAAATTACTCCAACTCCGCCTATACTTAAAACAGGTAATGTCAACGCATCATCACCGGAAAGCAATATAAAATCTTTAGGACATAGAAGTTTTATCCTTGCCATCTGTTCTAAACTTCCTGAAGCCTCTTTTATACCAATTATATTTTTGCAATCTTTTGCCAATTTAGAAATAGTCTCAGGTTCAATATTAACAGCAGTCCTGCTTGCAATATTATAAAGTATAATAGGGATATCTACACTTTCAGCAATTGTTCTAAAATGTTCATACAAACCTTTTTGTGTTGGTTTATTATAATAAGGTGAAACCTGTAAACTTGCATCCGCACCGACCTTTTTTGCATGTTTAGTAAGCATTATGGCTTCGGCTGTTGAATTTGAACCAGTCCCTGCAATTACAGGGATTCTTTTATTAGCATATTTAACTACCAACTCTATTACTTTATCGTGTTCCTCATAATCCAATGTTGCAGACTCACCTGTGGTTCCAACAGGAACTATCCCGGATGTATTATTCTTAATATGAAATTCAACTAAATCTTTAAGGGTCTTCTCATCAATTTTATTCTTCTTAAAAGGTGTTACTAAAGCTACAATTGAACCTTTAAACATAAAATACCCCCTTACAAATTATTTTTGCCTTTCCTTCAAACCAAACATCCTCTATTTTATCAGAATGTTTTTTTAAATAAACATTTAAAATCTCTCCGCTCTTAGATAAAACTCTTATTTTGTTTTTAGGTGGATTAAAAAGAAGTTTATAAATTATACCAGATGCAACTGTCCCTGTTCCGCAAGATAAAGTCTCATCTTCAACTCCTCTTTCATAAGTCCTTATCTTTATAAAATTTTCTTTTAGTATCTTAACAAAATTAACATTTGTTCCTTTTGGAGAAAAAAATTCATTAAAACGAATTTTTCTTCCTAAATTATAAACATCTAAATTGTCTAAATCTTCTGTAAATATTACAGTATGTGGGACGCCTGTATTTATGAAGTTAACATTTAAGTTGATATTGTCAATTTTTAATGGGATATTTAATTTTATATCAAAAATTTTAGTAAATTTTATTTTTACATTATCATTTTTAACTTTTGTATATATTAAACCGGCTTTGGTGTTAATCTTAAATGAATCTTTTTTTAGTTCTTTATATTTATATAAACTCGCACATCTAATTCCATTTCCACACATTTCTGCTTCTGATCCATCACTATTAAAAATTCTAAAATCTAAATCTGCGCTTTTTGATTTGCTTAAAACAAGTAAACCATCTGCGCCTATGCCAAATTTTCTATCACAAATTTTTTTAGCAAATTTTTTAAAATCCAAATTTTTATTTTCTATTAAAATAAAATCATTTCCTGAAGCCACTAATTTTACAAATTCTATATTTTTCATATCAATATCTCGTTTCTTATCAAGTCTTTTAAAGTCTCTCTTTTTCTTATAAGATAAATTTTGTTATTTTTAACCATTACTTCAGCAGGTCTTTTTCTTGAATTATAATTGCTTGACATACTAAAACCATAAGCCCCGGCTCCTAAAATTGCTAAATAATCACCTTCTTTTACTAACTCAATTCTTCTATTTTTTGCAAAAAAATCCGCACTCTCACATATTGGACCAACTATATCCGCAACAATGGTATCCTTTGTTTTTTTAATTAAAGGAACAATTTTATGATAAGCACCATACAAAGCAGGCCTAATTAAATCGTTCATACCACCATCTACTATCACAAAGTTTTTCAAAGGTGTTTTCTTAATATATAATACCTTTACAATAAGAACACCGGCATTTCCAACTATAAACCTTCCGGGCTCAAGTATTATTTTTAGTTTAGTTGGTTTAAGCAAAGGTAATATTTTTTTTGCAAAATCTTCTGCTGTCTGAGGTGTCTCTCTATTATAAACTATTCCTAAACCTCCACCTATATTAAGGTATTCTAAATTTATACCTTCTTTTTCTAATCTTTTAATAAATTTCAAAATTTTTTTTATAGCAGACACATAAGGTAAAGATTCTGTTATCTGGGAGCCTATATGTATGTGTAATCCGGATATTTTTACATTAGTAAATCTTTTTGTTTTTAAAATATCAAGAGCCGTATTAAAATCAATACCAAATTTATTTGTAAGTTTTCCTGTTGTAATAAATTTATGTGTTTTTGGTTCTATATCAGGATTTATTCTCAAAGCCACATTCGTAGTCTTTTTAAATCTCTTTGAGATATTGTTTATATTTTCAAGTTCCGGCAAAGATTCTACATTAAAGAAAAGTATCTCTCTTTTAATTGCCTCCTCTATTTCTTCTTCGCTTTTTCCAACTGATGCATAAACTATCTTTTTTGGATTACAACCACAAACCAAAGCCCTGTATAGTTCTCCACCGGAAACAATATCTAACCCTGCGCCTTTTTCTACTAAAGCCTTTAAAATTGAAAGATTTGAATTTGCCTTAACAGAATAACATATCAATGGATTTAATTCTTTGAATGCGTCTTTTAATTTCTCGTAGTGGTCTATTAAGGTTTTATAACTGTATACATAAAGGGGAGTTTTAAATTTGCAAGCCAAATCATATAAATTTATATCCTCGCAATATAAGTAATTATCCTTATATTTAAACTCATGCATTTAATCTCCTTTTATAATAAATCAACTGTTTTTTAACCTGCTCTATTGCTGTTCCGCCATAAGAAGTCTTTCTATTTACTGATTCCCAAGCATTTAATATAGGTTTTATCTCTGAAATAGATAGTTTTTTTGAATATTTTTTTAGTTCTTTATCTTTTAATCCAGAAATCTTTTTACCTTTATCTAAACAATCTTTTATAAGTCTTCCAACTATATCGTGTGCCTCTCTATAGGAAAGACCTTTTTTAATCAAATGCTCTACAATATCCACAGAAAACAAAGATTCATCCTGCAATTTAGTTGCTAAAGAAAGAGTTTTTATTTTTATCTTTGCAAATAGTTTTGTAAATATCTTTAGAATTTCTTTTATTGTATCTATTGAATTAAAAAGAGGTGGTTTATCTAATTGCAAATCCCTGTTGTAAGATAAAGGTAGTCCTTTCATTAAAGTCAATAAATTTAAAAGATTACTATTTAAATTAGAAGACAGACCCCTTATTAATTCTAAAACATCAGGATTCTTTTTATGTGGCATAATACTTGAACCTGTGCAAAATGAAAAATCAATATCAATAAAATCAAATTCTTTAGTTGACCATAGAATAAGATCCTCTGCAAATCTTGAAAAATGCATACCCAATATGCTTAAATTAGACAATACCTCAATAATAAAATCTCTATCACTTACGCTATCTATGCTATTTCTTGTAATTTTTTTAAATTTTAACTCTTTCCTTAAAAATTCCCTATCTATGGGAAGACTTGTCCCTGAAAGAGCGCAACTTCCAAGTGGCATCTCATCCAATCTTTTATATGCATCAATTAATCTTGTTTTATCCCTTTCCAAAGCCTCTATGTATGCTAAAAGATAATGCGCAATAGAAACGCACTGGGCAGGTTGTAAATGGGTATATCCTAATATTATTGTGTTATAATTATTATAAGCAAATTTTAATATCTCTTTTTGTAAATTCTTTATTAATTCCAAAATATTAGTTAATTCATCTTTTAAATACATTTTTACATCCAAAATCACCTGATCATTTCTTGACCTTGCGGTATGTAATTTATTTGCAGAACTGCCTATTTTTTTAAATAATGCATCTTGAATTTGAGTATGTATATCTTCCATAGAGTTAGAAAACTTAAATTTATTTTTTTCTATTTCTTTTAAAATTTCTTTTAAACCCTTTATTATCTTTAAAGCGTCTTTTTTTGGAATTATCTTTTGTTTTTCTAACATTTTCGCATGAGCAATACTACCTAAAACATCATATTTTGCCAATCTCTTATCATAAGATATGCTTGAGGTAAAAGACAATACAGAATTATCTAATTTTTTGGGGAATCTTGAACCCCAAAGTTTGGTAGTCATTTTATTTATAAAATTTATAGGGCATCCCAAAAATTCTTATAAAACCCTCTGCGAGGTTTCTGTTAAATTTATCTTTTTCTGAATAAGTGGCTAACTCTTCTTTATAGAGAGAATATATTGAGGACCTTTTAACTGTTATTATATTTCCTTTATATAACCTTAATGTAATTGTTCCACTTACTCTATTTTGGGTTTTTTCTATAAATGCATCCAAAGCCTCTCTTAAATTTGTAAACCAAAGTCCTTGATAAATCAATTGAGCGTATTTATTTGAAACAAATTCCTTAAAAAATAAAAGGTCTTTGTCTAAAGTTAAATTCTCCAATTCCTTATGCGCGTATATTAAAATCCAGGCAGCCGGTGCTTCATATATTTCTCTTGATTTTATGCCAACAACCCTGTCTTCTATTAAATCAGTCCTGCCTATACCAAAACGCGCTCCAATATAATTTAACCTTTCTATTAAATTTACCAAATCAAGTTTTTTTGAATTCAAAGCCAAAGGAACTCCATTTTTAAAAGTAATACTTATATCTAACTCTTTATCTTCCACTTTTTTTAATGGTTTTATAAAATAATAAGAATTTTCCGGAGGCTCTTTGTCTAAATCTTCCAATACTCCTCCCTCTATGCTCACTCCCCATATATTTTTATCAATACTATATGGTTTATTATAACTAACTCTTATTGGTAATTTATGTTTTTTCGCATATTCTATTTCATCAGGCCTTGACTTTAATTCCCATTCCCTTAAAGGAGCTATTATATTTAAATCTTTATCTAAACTTGCAATCGCCACTTCAAATCTAACCTGATCGTTTCCTTTGGCTGTGCAACCGTGCGCTACAAATTTTGCATTTTCTATTTTTGCTATATCTACAAGAGCCTTTGCAATTAAAGGTCTTGCTAATGCTGTGCTTAACACATATTTACCCTCATATATCGCATCTGCTTTTAATGAAGGTAAAATATACTTGTATGCAAATTCTTTTCTTAAGTCTTTTATATATATCTTTGAGGCTCCGGATTTAATTGCGCGCTTTTTAAGATCTTTAGAAGAATACTCACTACTTAAACCGGCAGAAAAACATATAACATCAAAACCCTTATCCTTTAACCATTTTATTGCACAAGTGGTATCTAAACCTCCGGAATAAGCTAATACTATTTTTTTACTCATAGATTTATATTTTGGCCTAAAGCATATAATAATATAGCCTTTGCAGTATAAAGTCTATTTTGAGCCTGAGTAAATACTACAGAGGCTTTACCATCAATAACACTATCTGTAATCTCTTCCCCCCTGTGTGCCGGAAGACAATGCATAACAATACAATCTTTATTTGCTGCCCTTAATAGTTTATCATTTATTTGAAAATTTCTAAATATTTTTTTTCTTTTGTTTTTTTCCTTTTCCTTTCCCATAGAAACCCATACATCAGTGTATAAAACATCTGCGCCCAAAGCAACATCAA
>Ga0207433_10014006_pt1 | contig 11687 bp, 9 predicted proteins | sample YelNatPaOPGAMG01_FD_187559 | JGI IMG/M metagenome (GOLD analysis project Ga0207433, IMG submission 187559) | Hot spring thermophilic microbial communities from Obsidian Pool, Yellowstone National Park, USA - OP-RAMG-01 (SPAdes) (version 3) | ecosystem: Environmental > Aquatic > Thermal springs >...
GAACGGCGTAGAGCAGCAGAGGGGACAGTTGCTCACTCAGGCGTGTGCGGGCCGAAACCGCAGAGCCGCGCCGGCCAAAGCTAGCGTCAAAGAGGCGTCAGAGAACGCTCAAGAAGCGCTCAGCTTGGCGCTTTTTCTACGCCGCAGGGCGATCAGCAGGAGTCCTGCGCCGAACAGCGCCACGCTCCCAGGTTCGGGAATCTCACCGCCTGAAATGCTGAGTACGGCGCGCCCCGCTATATCATCGGAAGAGCGTACTTCAAAGGCGAACGTATCGCCTGCTGAGAGGCTCAGTCCGGAAATGAAGCCGAACTGCGAATCCGCGCCGGAATTGGCAGTGAGTTGAACCCAAACTCCGTTGATGCTATACCCGGCTGGGTCATACGAGGGGCCATCTTCGTCATAAGTGACGTAAGACCAGTTGAAGTCCAAAACGACATCGCTCGGAACGGTGATCAAGTATGAAGTGACCACGGGCTCGTCTAAGCCCGAGTCGCTTCCAGCCAGCGTAATGGAGTTCGGCGCACCGCTCGTGTCCACCCAACCGTCTCCACCCGTCATGAACGTCCAGTTCGCCGGATCGAAGATCCCGGAAAACAGCAACGGAGCCGCATAGACGGCTTGCGTGCACAATAGAAACAGCGCTAAGCGGGATACTCCCCCTAACCGTTTCATGCCTGAATCCTCAACCGAGATGTGCGATTTCCAGGGAATTTCCATTTTGGATTCCCCGAGGAAGCGAATGTACCTCCACCTCCCCCAGCCTGTCAAGGGCCGCAGGGAAAACGGCAGCTGCCGGCGCGGAAACCGTGGATTGCGCCGATTCGGGCTACGAATGAAGATCGAGTAGACGGAGCGGTGAAGCGAACAAATAGGGGCAACCGTGCGTCGGCCCTTGGGGAGTCGGCGCGAACTCGCGCCGGGCCTTTTGCAGATTGCCCCTGCAAGCGTTAGAAACTGAGCTTCAAGCCTAACTGGATGGAGCGCGGTCCCGTGCCGCCGACGCCTTGGTTGGAGATCAACCCGGCCAGCGTGCCGGTGACCTTGCCGAAGTCCACGCTGCCTAGCGTGGTGTTGGGATTGGCGAAAGCCGGGGTGTTGGTGAAATTGAGGCTCTCGAAACGCAGCTCGCCTTTGATCTTTTCGCCGATCTGGAACTTGCGGAATAGCGAAACGTCCAGGTCGCCCAAGCCGGGTCCGTCGAAGTTGTTGCGGCCCAGGTTGCCAAAGTGCGGCGTTTTGCCATCCGCATCCAGCGGCTGCTTGAAGGGCGTGGTGTCAAACCACAGTGCGGAGCCTCCGGGCCCGGCGACGCCGTGCAGAATGGTAATCGGTCCGGTTTGATCCGGGGTGATGCTAGAGCCCGGCGTGTTGGCGCTGACCGTGGTGCCAAAGGTCACCGGACGTCCCGTCATGAGGCTCAGGACTGCGCTGAGCTGCCAGTCGCCCAGCACCCAGCGGCCGACGCCGCTCTTGGCCCAGCGCTTGCCTTTGCCGAAGGGCAGCTCGTACAGATAGCTCTGCGTAAACGTGTGGGCGCGGTCAAAATCCAGCCGGGCGTAGTTGCGGCGCGTCTGGATGTAGTTCCACAGGCCGCCATCCTCGGACGTATAGCCCAAGGCTTTCCCGTAGGTGTAGGCGGTGGTCATCAGGAAACCTCCGCTGAAACGGCGGTCCAGTTTCATCTGAAGGCTGTTGTAATTGTTGCTATAGCCGGCGTAGCGTAGATTCACGTCCGCGTTTTTCTTGAATTTTTGATAGAGTGGCCGGCCGGCCGCGCCGGAATTAAAGGTTATGGCGGCGTTGACGTTATAGGCCACCGGCGCGCGCACGGTATGGTTGCCCACATAGGCCGCCTCGATGGTGAAATTCTTGGGCAACTGCCGCTGGAGCGCCACGTTCCAGGATTCGATGTACCCTTCGTGGTAGTCCAGCGGAATGGCGCTGTTGATGTTCTGCGCGAGTAAGTAAGGCGTATCCGCCACAATGATCCCGTTGGGGGGAATCACTGCGGTCTGTGGGGGCGGGAAGCCCACGGCCATCGCGCCGTATACGCCTGGGGCGCTCTGCGCTTGGCCATAGGAGCCGAGCGCCTGGTAGTCGTTGCTCTGCTTGACGGGATAAGTATCCCAAGCGTACTTGTTATCCGGGAAGGGAATCCAACTGATGCCGAAGCCGCCGCGCACCACCGTGCGGTTGTCCATACGGTAGGCCAAGCCGAAGCGGGGCGCGAAATTGCGGTAATACGTCTTTCGTCCGAGGTTCATGGGATTGTTGCCGATCCCCGCTACCACCAGCGTGTTGTTGTTGAAGTCGTAGTTGGAGAAGCCCCCTCGCAGCCGCGGCGTGGCCGGCGGATAGAAATCGTGGCGCAAGCCAAGATCTACAGTCAGCTTGGGAGTGACCTGCCACTTGTCCTGCACATAAGTGAAAACCATGGTGGCGCGATAGGAGGGGAACAGAACCGCCAGGTCGCGGCGGAATCGAGACGGCACATCCACCAGGAAGCTCGCCAGACCGTTAACTTGCGAGAGCACCGTCGCGCCGGGGATGGAAGTCTGGTTGTTTCCGAACTGGTATTCGCCCCTGGGGCCGCCGGCATCCTGCGTCTGAAGCAACTCGTCGCGCAAGCGGCGAATATCGGCGCCGAATTTAATCGTGTGGTTGTGGAGGAGTTTGGTCCAGTTGCTGACCCAGTTGAAATTGGTTTCGGCGCGGTTCCAGGGGAGGCTGGCGCTATAGCCCACCAGAGGATTGGCGTAACCGCTGACGTTCATGGAAGTAATGCCGCTGGTCCAGCGGTCCAGGTTTACGCCCTTGATGCCAACGGCTTCCGCGGCCTTAGTGCCGGCGTCGAGGTTCTCGGCGATGTTGCTATAGCGGCTCACCCCCATGCGGGCCTCCACAATGAAGGTGGACGAGAACAAGTGGGTGTAGTTAATGGCCGCGCTCTGCGTGCGGTTGACTCCGGTGGCGGCGAAGCCCTTGCCTCCGCCGCCGGCGATGCCGAAACGCCCCGGATCGGTGACCACCGGACGCTGGAAGCTGTAGCGCACCGAGAAACGGTCATTGTCGGTTTGCTGGTGGTCGATCTTGACGTCGAATAGGTTGCTGTCCTTCTTGCGGGTGGTGGAGCCGGCGTAGTTGTTCACGATATCGCTGCCTAGGTTCGGCAGCGGCACCATGGCCAGAATCTTTTTGGAAATGGGGCTGATGCGAGCGTCAGGGATGATGTTGTTGGGGAAGGGCTGGCGGCCGGCGCCCGTGTCGCGGTTGCCTGTGGCAGGATCATACACTACCGCCCGGGAGGCGTAGCTGCTGAAATCTCCGTTGCGGAACGGAGCGATCGGCACGGAGATGATGTAACCATCGCCCCGGCGATCTTTGACCTGCAAAAAATCGCCAAAGAAGAACGTGCGGTTGCGGCGAATCGGACCGCCGACGTTGAAGCCGTAATTGTTCACCGTGGTTACGGGTTTTGTAGGCTGGAAAGTTTCTCGGGCGCCGAGGGCGCTGTCGCTGTGAAACCAGTACAGGGCGCCGTGCAGCTCGTTAGTGCCGGATTTCAGGCGAATATTCATGACCGCGCCGCCTGCCCGGCCCAGCTCCGCTTCATAGTTGCTGGTGCTGACGTCCACCGTCTCCAGCGCTTCGATAGGAGGGATCAACACCGTAAGAAGCCCGGTGCGGTGGTTGTTGTCGACGCCTTCAAATTGCACGTTATTCCCGAGGCGGCTGACGCCGTTGACTTGCGAAGTGAGCGAGCCTTGGGAATTGAAGAACTCCGAATGCGGCTGGAAGGTGCGCGTAGCGCCGGGCACCAGATTGAGCAGCGCCTGGAAGTTGCGGCCGTAGCCGAGCGGCAGGTTGACCATCTGCACGGCTTCGATTTTGCGGCCGATGTCGGCACGGTCGGTTTGCAGAATGGGCACTTCGGCAGCGACGGTAATGGCCTCGTTGACGACGCCCGGTTGCAAAGTGAAGTCGGCGCGGACCGTGGTGTTGACCAGTAGCACCACGCCTTCCTTAATGGCTGTGCGGAAACCGGCGTGCTCGACGGTCACGCGATAGGTTCCCGGCTCGAGGGCCGGAAAGATATAGTTGCCGCTTTCATTGGTTTGCATGGACCGGCTGAGGCCGGTATTGACTTCGGTGATGGTTACTTTGGCGCCAGGCACAGCGCCGCCCGAGGAGTCAGTCACCAATCCCAGCAAACTGCCGGTAACCGCTTGTGCGTAGAGCGGTGCGGGGGCCAGGGCCACGAGACTCACCATCAGCGCCGTGATGGCGCTAAAAAGGCAGTACCTCCTGAATCGCATGCACATGCTTCTTGTTTTATCACTTAGTCACGAGCAATGGAATGCGCCGGCGCGGATACGGCAAGCGCGGTCCTCTATCCCATGGATAAACCTCAGGGAAACAACGGATTAGGGCATTTTTTGTATTTACTCCTAAGGCTGAGAAAGGTATACTAAGATGACGCGGTGTAAAGGTGTAGAGAGGAAGGGAGGGTTCAAAGAAGGTCATGAAACTATCTCCGACCTGGCGGCTGGCGCAGATTTCGGTGGCTTTGCTCATTCTGCCATATGGATGGCGCAGGCGGGCGTAATTTACAACGATTTGTCGAGCTTCCTGTCCAGCGTGGAGCCGGGCTACTACTTGGAGGACTTTCAGTCGCTTACCGGCCCCGGCGGGCTCGGCAGCCCCCTATCGTTTTCGGGCAATGGGTTTAGCTATGAGGCCAGCGCAACGAGCGGCTTTTACGCCACCCAAACCCCATCGGGCTCGGGCAACTATGTTCTTACCACGACGGAGGCCGGCGACCCGATTCTCATCACCTTCACGAGCGGCAATGTGACGGCGGTGGGCGGCTACTTTTTGACCACGGACATCTCCGGCGATATTCAGCCTGGCACGGTGACGCTGACTTTCAGCGACGGGACGTCCATGACGCTCTTTAACCAGGATCTCTCTACCTTCACCGGCTACACCGCATCCGGCGTGACGCTAACCTCGCTGACGGTTACGCCCAGCTCGGAAGGAGAGATTTTCAACTGGGCGACGATCGATAATCTGTACGTGGGCCAAGCCGCCATTCCGGAGCCGGCCACCGTTTGGCTGGTGTTGGGCGGCCTGGGGCTTGCCGCTTTCCGTAAGTTCCGCAGGTGATCCCAGAGCGCAGCGGTCGGCCTAAAGGGTGAAGCGCGCTAGTCTGCTGGCGGGAGTTGCGCTGTTGCCCGTTGGGGCGGCGTTGTGGTGGGCGGGGCTGGGCGTCCGTTTTGAGCTCGAGTGGCCCGACCGCAGGCCCATTGGCGCCCTGTTCCTTTCGAGTTCCGGTCATACGTCCCAAACCAATCCCCGCGGATGGCTGAACGATCCCAGGCTGGATGTGACCAAGCCTGAAGGCCGCAAGGTCTTGCACATGCGTTTTCTGGAATACGCCGCGCGGAGCGTGGGGATTCTGCGGGAAATGAACGCCCAAGGCATGGTGGTGTGGGATCTCGAAGGGCAGCAGACGGACGGCTACACGGGCGATCCGCGCTTGGCTGAGACGCTCGCGCCCGAGTGGCGCGGCGTTTTGGATGCGTTCTTTGCTCGCTTCCGGGAGGCGGGCTTGCGCGTGGGGGTGACGGTGCGTCCTGAGCGCTATGACGGCCGCCGCCAGCGGTTCGCTTGGGATCCCGCGCGGGTGCTGCGCGAGAAAGTGGGATACGCCCGCGCGCGCTGGGGGGCCACGCTGTTTTATGTGGATTCCAACCGCGTGGGCCCGGTTCCGTTGCCGGCCGCAGTGTTGCGTTCGGTGGCGAAGGAATTCCCGGATGTGCTGCTCATCCCCGAGCACGAAATGCCGGGTGATTATGCCGTCGCCGCGCCGTTATGGATCTGCGGGCGAAGCTACGGGAATCCGGCGCCGCTCGTGCGGACGCTTTGGCCGCGGGCTTTTTGCGTAGTGGCGTTGGGGGATTGCCGGATGGAGGAACATCAGGAGGAATGGCGAAGAGCGGTCCGGGCAGGGGATGTGCTGCTGTTTCCGGCTTGGTTTGCCGCCCGCGAGAACGCCTGGATCCGCGAGCTCTACGAAGGCGCAAAATGAAAAACCGCGAGGCTGCTCTCGGCAACCTCGCGGCCAGTAGGATCTGAAAACCGCGTAAGTTTTCGCGGAGGGAGCTTATTTCGCAGCGCTTCTGCGGCGGAAGGCCAGCACGAGTCCGGACAACCCCAGCGCCAGCGCCCCATAGAACCCAGGCTCGGGGACTTGGGAGATGCCCTGGTCTTCAATGCTTATTCCAGCCAGTCCCCCCTTTACGGCGAACAATTGAATATCTTTCTCTACATACACCTGAGAATAGGGGGCGTCAATCAGATCCAAGATGTCGTTTTGATCGGCTTCACCCGGGGGATCAACAACGTCATTCACGTTTGCGATCAACGTGGACTGACCAATCAATGTACCCTGGGGGCCTGTGTACACCTGTTCCTTCACTGAGACATTGCTTCCAAATCCGCTTATTGCAGCATTGAAGTGTTGGTGAATGTCCTTGATCAAAGGTAAACCGGTGTCAGTTTTTACATAGTACCCTAAACGGACATCCGCCGCGACCGCAGGAAGCGAAGAATTGCTGTCGAGAGTAAGATACCCGATCGTACCCTCAAACCGTATAGTTGGGATTAGGGGATCGCCGGAAGAGGGGTACCCACTCGGGTTTGAACCCCAGTACATCGGTTCCACTGCTATGGCAGTGGGGTCTGAAGCCCAAAAGCAACCGTTGGCCTGCGTACAAGACGAAGAGGGTGTAGCGGTGAAGAAAAACCCATAGAAAATCTTGTCGCCGACGATGAAGCTCGGGGTGTTGTTGGGATTTGGAGTTTCCCCTGGCCCCAGTGACCAGTTAATCAGTTGGTCTAATGTTGTTTGATACCCATAAGCGCTCGGGATGCACAGAAGCAGTGCGAGCAAAAACGAAGCGAAAACTTTCTTGGTCATCGATCCTCCTTAGTCCTCCGTATGGGAAGGGCTGTTGTTGTCAGTATAGGGGCTGTGCCTTAGTATGGCAAGTCCCATTTTGCGTATCACGGAGCGCTGTGGTACTAGTACCAACACGCTTTTGGAAGGCCCATAACAAACCGGCTAAGCCTAGGGCCAGCAGGCCATAAAAACCGGGTTCGGGCGCGGCGCGCACGAGGAACGTTTGCTTCTTGTTATTGGGGTCGAAGACATAGCCGTCGTCGCCCGGCATGAGACCGCCGCTCACAATCGCCCAGTGGTGAAAGAAATCGTCGCTGTAGCCCGCGGATACATACGACAAGGCGGCATCGATCCAAGTGCCGCCCGCAGGCGCTCCCGTGGAAACGTCGCCGCTCAGGATAGAACTGTTCGTTTGGTTCGCGGTTTCCGTCTCGTTTAGCATGATGCGCCAAATCGCCCGCTGAATGGCCTGGTTTTGCAGGTCGTTGGCCGAAGGACCGGCCGGGAAGCCGGAATATTGGGAGACCAGCCACGCCGCCATGCGGAACCGCACTTCAGCCGAATTGAAAGGATCGCCGAGGTTCAGAACCCACCCCGGACCGTCGGCGGAGTCGCCTTTGTAGCCGGAAACGTCTTCGTAGCGGGTTTTCCCGTCCCAAACGCCTTGATTCAGGTCGGTCAGGCGCACGGCATTGGCCAAATAGGAATTCGTGCCGCGGCTGAGGTAGATTTGCGAATCCACACACCAGAAGGTGGTGGGAACGCCGTTCAGAATCCCGGCAAACCCTCCGCCCACCCCCACGCCTGAGACACTCACCGGGTAGCTGGGATAAGCGGGATAGGAGGTCGCAGGATTGGTCTGCACCTCAACCGGTAAACCCGTACCTAACTGGGAGCCAGGGACAGGAACCGGGGAAGCGAGCGCGACGCCGGCAGCCAGAAGAAGCGCCGCCACGGCGATTTGAAATGAACCTTGCCATCCCCATTTCCCATTCATGTGTGTTTCCCTGTGTGTACTCTTAGCGTAAGGGGTTGACCTGAGGCGCGTCAAGATAACTACCGGTGTTTTGTAACTGGTTTAGTTCTAGTACTTTCCGGCAATGCGTCCCAGTGCGTGGCTTTAGGGTTTCTGCTTTGTCGCAGCCATGGCGCTACGCTTTGTATACGCCAGGAACAAGCCTGCCAAAGCCAGCGCGAGCAAGCCATAGAAACCCGGTTCCGGGGTGGTTTGGACCAGGAAGGTCTGATATTTGTGGTTGGAATCGAAGACCCAGGCATTACCTTGTGGCACAACGCCGCCGCTCACAATCGCCCAGTTGTTGAAGAACGGGTCGTCGTAGTGGCTGGAAACAAACGTTTTAGCGGCATCGATCCAGTCAGAGGAGTACGTACGAACAGGGGCATCCCTCTAACGAGAAGGAAGCAAAGCGCGAATGCGGCCTTCTTCGGCTGGCGACGGGCGGAGGGTGAGAGCGGTTTCAAGCTCCCGCCGAGCGGATGCGGAGTCGTTTTTAGCCAGCAGCGCCTCCGCCAAATGCAAACGGTAGGTAGCAACACGGGGGTCTCTCTGCGCCAAGGAGCGGAAAATTTGAAGAGCGCTGTCGGTTTGCCCGCTTTTGAGATACGCCAAGCCGAGCGTATCCGCGATACGGGGGTCGGCGGGGAGTTTCTCGGAGGCTTTGCGCGCGAGCTGGAGCGCCTCGGCAGGGGACCCGCCGGCGTCCAGCAGAAGGCACGCTAAGTTATTCATGTAGGATGGGTTGCCCGGTTCGATCGCGAGCGCCCGCCGGTAGCTCGCCATGGCCTCGGCGGGTTGCCGGGCCTGATCCTGCGCCGCCGCCAGCAAGCCCCATGCGATAGCGCTATGCGGCGCTATCTCCAGCGCCCGGCGGGCGGCGGCGATGGCCTGTTCAGCTTGTCCGGATTGCTGGTGCAAGCGGCTCAAGGCCATCCAAGGCTCGGGATCCTTGGGGTTGAGATGGGCCAATTTCTGGTGCGCTTCTATCGCCACAGCGGGCTGTTCCGCTCGTTCGGCGGTTTGAGCGAGCAGGGCGAGGAAAGCCGGCGAGTCGGCATGGGCGGCGGCTTCTTTCTGCATCATACGGAGAGCGTCGGCGCCCCGCTTTTGGGCGAAATACACCTCGATGAGTCCTTTCAGCGGCCGGACGTCCGGCGATCCAGGCTGATAGAGGGCGCGAAAGGCTTTTTCGGCTTCGGCATAACGCTTTTCGGCGAGTTGCAACATGGCCATCTGGAGGCGGGCTTCGCGCAGGTTCGGATACTCGGCCAGCAAACGCGTGAGTTCGCCGCGGACTTCCCCGTAGCGGCCCTGCAAAGCGAGTGCGGCGGTGCGAACCAAGCGAGCGCCAGGGTCGGAAGGGTTTATTTCGAGGAGGCGGTCTGCGAAAGTCTGGGCTTGGGCGGCATCCTGATGTTGGATATGATACGCCGCCAACTCCCGTAAGGCGCCCGAATGGCGAGGGTTGCGCTTCAGAATTTCATTGAGGTGCTGTTGGGCTTCGGTGGCTTTTTGAGCTTGTAGGTAGGCGCGGGCGAGCTCGAAGCGGATGCGGGTGTCCTCAGGCGCTTGTTTGACGGCGCGTTCAAGGTCGGCGATGGCGCGGGCGGTTTCGTCTTGGCGTCCGGTGGAGAGCCGTATGGCGGCGCGGCTGGCCAAGGCGTCCAGGTCCTCCGGGGAGCCGGCGAGCAGCTCGTCTAAGGTTTGGGCGGCGTTTTCCGGTTTGCCGAGCGCTAGGTAAAGGCCGGCTATGCGCTTCCAATATGCCGGCTTCTTTTTGGGCTCGGCGGCGGCGCCCTGTTGGTAGAGGCGGAGAGCCTGGTCGGTCATTCGGATGCGGGCATAGAAATCGGCGGCTTCCATATAGGCGTTGGGAACGCGGGGAGAGGCGTTTACGAGATGGTCCAGCACAGCTTGCATGGCGGCGGGCTGTTGAGTGCGCCAGTAGTGCTCAGCGAGCTGGATGGCGAACAGGGCGTTGCCGGGGTTGGCCTTCACCTTCGTCTGAAGCAAGGCTTCGGCGGCGGCAGAGCGCTGGGTAGCCAGGTAGTGGGCATAAAGGACGTCGTACAGGGGGCCGCAATCCGGGTGCTTTGGGAGGTATGCCGAGGCCCACTGTTCGGCTTCCGCAGTTTGCTTGGCGGCCAGCAGGTTTTGCGTCAATCCGGTGTTGATGTCGCACTCGCCGGGGCGTAGCTGCTCGGCGAGCCGGAAGGCGCGTACGGCCTCCTCAAAGCGCCCATCGCCGGCGGCGAGGAAGGCCTGGATGCGGCGGGCGGCGAAAGATTGAGGGTTTTTGGCCAGCATCTGAGCGGTGTAGCCCTCAATCCGGGATTTCAGCGCTTCGGTGCGGCGAGGGTCGGCCAGGTAAGCGCTTAAAAGAATATTCGCCAGTTGGGCGAGGGAATCCTCATGCCCCGGCATGAGTTCGAGGGCTTGTTCGAAGGAAGCATAGGCGGCCTCGGGGTTTTGGAGTTTCTGGAGAGTGAGGCCGAGGCGGTAATGCGCCTCGCCGTAGCGGGGATCTTTTTGGAGAGCCTTTTTATATTGGATGGCCGCTTCCTCATAGAGTCCTTTAGAATAAAAGTCGTTACCCCGAGCAACGAGGCTTTCCTTGGAAAGCCAAGGATTTCGGCCGCAAAAACACAGCACGCACAGCGCGGGAATCAGACCAACCCGCACGAGCGATCGCTGCATGCGTTTCACCCCGTTTGCGCTAAAAGGCATGGAAGATCCCTCCAAATACTTAGATTACAGGCACTTGCGATGTAACGCCAGCGCAGTTTCGGGCCCTGGCGGTTTCGCCGGTACCGGGCAAAACTAGGGTGAGAAGAAACAGTACTAAAAGTACTAGTACAATAGTGAGGAGCGTCGTAGGAGTAAGACCGACCCATCCCTCTAGATAGGTTTCCCTCTCTAGAGAGTTCGCGTTCCCTCCGATGGATGGATAGAACGCCGGCGCAGAGGCCGGCGCATTCTTTGGCGATTGTGGTTTAACATGCCTAAAACACGACTTTTCCCTATAGCATCCTGGAAGCTTCTTGGCGTGGTGATGGCCCTCACTGCGGGACCAGTAGGGCGGCTATGGTCGGCGGAGTGGCTGGTTTCGATCACGGTGTCTCCCCAAACGGCGACATTGAGCCCGGGCGGGTCCAAGCAATTTACGGCGGCGGTGGCGGCAAAGCCTTTGTCGCGCGCCTTGCTGGGGGTGGATCCGGATACGCGGGTGATTTGGAGCGTCAGCCCGGCGGTGGGGAGCATAAGCGCCGGGGGGCTTTACACGGCTCCGGCGTCGATTTCCGCGCAGCAGACGGTGACGGTGACGGCGACCAGCGTAGCGGATAGTTCCAAGAGCGCGACGGCGACGCTGATCTTAACGCCTCCGCCGGCGCCGAGTACGCCTCCGCCGGCGCCGGTGGCGGTGAGCGTGAGTCCGGCGCAAGCGAGTTTAGGGCAGGGCCAGACGCAGCAGTTTACAGCCACGGTGACGGGAAGCTCGAACGCGGCCGTAACCTGGAGCCTGAGCCCGGCGGTGGGGAGCATAAGCGCCGGAGGGCTTTATACGGCTCCGGCGTCGATTTCCGCGCAGCAGACGGTGACGGTGAAGGCGACCAGCGTGGCGGATAGTTCCAAGAGCGCGACGGCGACGGTGACCTTAACGCCTCCGCCGGCGCCCGCCATCACGGTGGGGATCAGCCCCGC
>Ga0207433_10014008_pt1 | contig 11685 bp, 9 predicted proteins | sample YelNatPaOPGAMG01_FD_187559 | JGI IMG/M metagenome (GOLD analysis project Ga0207433, IMG submission 187559) | Hot spring thermophilic microbial communities from Obsidian Pool, Yellowstone National Park, USA - OP-RAMG-01 (SPAdes) (version 3) | ecosystem: Environmental > Aquatic > Thermal springs >...
ATGAGATTATTATCGGTAGTAGGTATTTGAAGAGCGATTCGATTAAAATCAAACAACCGCTGGGCCGGCGGCTCATCTCGCGGTTGGGAAACTGGCTGATTCGGATTTTGTTGGGTCTGGATGTCGCCGATACCCAGTGCGGTTTTAAGCTTTTTTCGGCCAAAGCGACGGCGGATATTTTCCCTAAACAAACTATCAGTCGTTGGGGATTTGATATGGAAATTTTGGCGATTGCTAAACATCGTGGCTATCAAATCAAAGAAGTCGCGGTTGACTGGTATGATGCCGCTGGCTCTCAAGTGAAAAAGAGCGCCGCCTTCAAGACCCTCAAAGAACTCATCACCATTAAATGGAATTTGATGAGGGGAAAATATAAGTGAATGAAGATTGAAATCGATCAAAGTGGTAGGGTTGAATATACTAGTAAACCAACTGTTGTTGGTTTTTCTAATAGTAAAGAGAAAACCATAATTATTTTAGCCACCGAAAAGCAAAAATTGCAAAAATATTTTCGTAAAGCCAATAAACCCCATGTATTCATATATAAAGTGTTTGCGATCTTAATTTTGCTCTTACTTAAGAACGAGCATATAGAACAAATAATCATCGATAGGGAATATTTGGGACAAGAAAATTTAATTAAGAGTTATCTTCTGGATTTGTTGAGAAGGACTCGTAAAGATTTTGACAAAAAAGATATCACTTTCAAATCTATTGGCAAGAAATCAAGAGCTCATACTTTGGTTTATAACGCTTATCGAACCAAGAAGGCAGATATCAGCGTTCGGGCTGAGGAGATAAGAAAGTTTATTTAAAATCGGGTGTTTTGTGAATGCTTAAGGCTGGCCTCGCCCTCGATTTTACTCGAAGCGCCAAACGTTCGGCATCCCACCCGATCTTGATTCTATTATAACACGGAAATGGAGTTTGTCAAGCCTCGATTAAAGGGAATCTTATTCGGGGAAAGCACTCGTAAACATCGATTAAAATTTAAGCTATGTTTGGCAGAGTCTCATGCCTCAAGAGAAAACTGGTAAAAAGGCAGCATTTTTGGTATATTCGATCTATACTGATAACCAGGAGGTTTTACTATGTCTATATTACGTCGCCGCGGGGTGCGGCAGTTTGTTAAATTTGGTTTAGTTGGGCTTTCTTCGACAGTCATTGACTGGGGGATATATTTGATTTTGACGAGATTTCTAGGGGTTTTTTATTTAATGGCAAAAATATTATCGTTTTCTATCGCGGTGATTAATTCTTATATTTGGAATCGACGCTGGACTTTTCGCTCCAATGATCCGGCAAAACTGCGTCAATTTATCAAATTTTTGACGATTTCCCTTGTCGGCTTGGTTTTGAATTCTCTGATTATGTATTTGGCCGTTGAGCATCTTAAATTAGCCGATATTTATGGGTTGGTTTTAGCGACGGCGATTGTGACGATTTGGAATTTTTTGGCAAACAAGTTCTACACTTTCAAGGTATAACACTCCACAAATTTACTATTCACGAATCTATACAAATAAAAACTGTCCAGATGGATACAAAAAGAAAATTGATTTATCCTGAATTAAGCTATCAGATTGTTGGTGTTTTGTTTGAAGTTTATAACAAACTAAAATATGGACACCGAGAGAAAATATATCAAAAGGCGATTGCGGAAATTTTTAAAGCCAAAATATCCCTTTTGAGAAGGAAGTATATTACCCAATAAAAATTAACGGTAAAATAATCAGCCGATATTACTTTGACTTTCTTGTCGAAGGAAAAATTGTCTTAGAGATAAAAGTGGCTGAAGATTTTTATCGGAAGGATTTTAATCAATTATTGTCTTATATCAAATTCAAGAATTATCACTTAGGAATTTTAGCCATTTTTACTAAAAAAGGTATCAAATACAGAAGAATTCTAAATTTGTATTGATTAGTATAAAAGAGATTAGTGGAGTGTTTTACATATGAAAATTGGTATCGATGCGCGGATGTATCGTTCGGCAACTGCCGGGATCGGACGATACAGCCAGAACTTAATCAAAAACCTACTGGAAATTGATAAAGTGAATCAGTACATTTTATTTATGACCGATGAAGATTATCGCGAGTTTAAAAATCTTAAATCCCAAATCCCAAATCCTAAACAAATTCTAAATTTCAAAATCCAAACAACAAATATACCGCATTACTCTTTAGCCGAACAGACGAAATTAGCGGGTATCATCGAGCGTGAAAAATGTGATTTGGTCCATTTTCTTAATTTTAATCACCCCATTCGTTATCAAGGCAAGTTTATCGTGACGATTCACGACTTAACTTTGTTTCATTTTCCCCAAGCGGCCCAAAAGACTAACTTTATTAAACGTTGGGTTTATGCCAAAATCATGCGTCAGGCGATTAAAAACTCGGCTAAAATTATTGTGCCTTCGCAATTTACGAAAATGGATGTTTTAAAGTTCCAAAAATTGCCGCCTGAAAAAATTGCCGTTATTTATGAAGCCGCCGCTCCAGAAAAAATCAAAAATCAAAGATCAAAAATCAGGAAAAAATACAATCTTAGCCAACCCATAATTCTTTATGTGGGACAATTTCGCAAACATAAAAATATCCCCAAGTTGCTTGAGGCCTATAAAATCCTCAAAAAAGAAATCAACTGCCAATTGGTTTTAGTGGGTCAAGTTCCCGAAGAATATCGGCAAATTATTGACAACGACGCTGATTTGAGAGATACTAAAATGCCGGGATTTATCTCGGACGAAGAAGTGGCGGCCTGGTACCAAGCCGCCAGCGTCTTTGTTTTTCCTTCTTTATACGAAGGGTTTGGCTTACCGGGACTGGAAGCAATGACGGCGGGCGTGCCCGTAGTTTCTTCAAACCGGACATCTTTACCCGAAGTTTATCAAGATGCAGCCATTTATTTTGACCCTTCCAATCCCATAGAAATTGCTGATAAAATAAAAATGGTTTTAAAAAATGAAAAATTGCGTCAGCGGCTGATTAAAAAAGGGAAAATGGTGGCCGCCAAATATAGCTGGCGCCAAACGGCCAGTGAAACATTGAAAGTTTATGAAGAAATCGGTAAAAGGAAATTGGAAAACGGTATGGAAATTGGAGATTAGAAAGCAGTTTTCCGATTTCAGATTTCAAAACTAATTTCTGTTTTCTATTAACAAAATTTCTATTTTCTTGGAGGTTAGTATGTCGTTAGAACAAAAATTTATTCTCTGGGGTTTGGGGGCAGGAGTTTTGGGCATCCTTTATGGAATCTATCTTATTTTCTGGGTTTTAAGAAAGCCGGTGGGCAATGAAAGAATGCAAGAAATTGCCAAGGCAATTCAAGAGGGGGCAGCTGCCTATCTTGAAAGACAATACAAGGTAGTGGCGCTCATCGCCATAATTTTAGCCGCCATCATTTGGTGGAAATTGGGCTATTTAACTTCTTTGGGATTTTTACTTGGCGGTTTTCTTTCAGCAACCGCTGGCGCTATCGGAATGCTGGTGGCAACCAGGGCGAATGTAAGATGCGCCCAAGCCGCCAAAGATGGGCAGAAAAAGGCATTTAATGTGGCGGCTAAATCCGGACAAGTGACGGGATTTTTGGTGGCCGCCCTTGCCCTGCTTTCGGTGGCTGGTTTCTATGCTCTTACCCATAATCTCTCTGCTCTAATCGGCCTTGGCTTTGGCGGTTCTTTAATTTCTATTTTTGCCCGACTCGGTGGCGGTATTTTTACCAAGGCCGCGGATGTTGGCGCTGATTTAGTCGGCAAAGTCGAAGCCGGGATTCCTGAAGATGACCCAAGAAATCCCGCCGTGATTGCTGATAATGTGGGTGATAATGTTGGTGATGATGCCGGAATGGCGGCTGACTTATTTGAAACTTATGTGGTCACCACAGTGGCGACCATGCTTTTGGGGAATATTTTATTTAACAGGGAAATCATCGTTGTTTTGCCGCTGGTTTTGGGAGCCATGGCTATTCTTTCTTCTATTGTCGGCTCATTCTTTATTGGTATTTCCGATAAGACTCAAAATATAATGTCCGGTTTTTATAAAGGACTGGTTGTTGCGGCTATTTTATCAGGCCTGGGTTTTTGGTGGATATTGTCTAATAAATTGATTACGAGCGACTCAAGAATGTTAGACGCGACCCTAATAGGTTTGGGCGTGACTTTTGCGCTTGTTCTCATTACAGACTACTTTACTTCTAAAAAATATCGTCCTGTTTTATCTATTGCGGAAAGTTCTTCCGGCGGTCACGCGACCAATATTATTACTGGCTTGGCGGTTTCAATGTCATCTACTTCCTGGCCTGTTTTAATTATTTCCGCTGGTGTTCTTTCTTCTTATCTTTTAGCCGGGCTTTACGGTGTGGCTTTGGCCGCTTTTGCGATGCTTTCGGTAATGGGGATTATTATTTCCATCGATGCTTATGGGCCGGTTTCTGACAATGCGGCGGGAATATCGGAAATGGCCAATTTGCCAGAAGGGGTGAGAAAAAATTTGGATCCTTTGGATGCGGTTGGCAATACCACCAAAGCCACCACAAAGGGCTATGCGATTGGTTCGGCGGGTTTGGCTGCTCTGGTCTTGTTTGCTGCTTACGTTCAGGAAATTTCGAATTTCGGATTTCGAATTTCGGATTTTGTGTTAGATGATCCTTATGTTTTAGTCGGCCTTTTTATTGGTGGCCTTTTGCCTTATTATTTTGCTTCCAGGGCCATGTCGGCGGTGGGCACAGCCGCCACTACTATCGTTTCTGAAGTTCGTCGGCAGTTTAAGGAGATTAAGGGCATTATGACCGGCAAGGCAAAACCAAATTATGGACGCTGCGTTGAGATTGTTACCAAAGCGGCCCAAAAAGAAATGCTCCTGCCCGCCTTGCTCCCGGTTTTAGCGCCGATTTTGGTGGGTTTTATTTTGGGCGCCAAAGCCTTGGGCGGCCTGCTTGTCGGCTCAATCATCACCGGTCTTTTTGTGGCTATTTCCATGACTTCAGGTGGCGCGGCCTGGGATAATGCCAAAAAATATATTGAAGAGGGTAATTTAGGCGGTAAAGGTTCAGAAGCCCATAAAGCCGCGGTCACTGGCGACACCGTCGGGGATGCCTACAAAGACACGGCCGGACCCGCAATTAATCCCATGATTAAAGTCTTAAACATTGTGGCGTTATTGATAGTAAAGTTCCTGAGGTAGGAAGACGGTTATAGGAAATTCCAATTTCCCTACCAATCTCACTTCTCCTTTAACTAATTTCTAATTTTATTATGACTATCAAGGGTTTAGAAGCAAAAGTTATTGCTAAAAATAGCAAAATCGCGGAAATCGAAATTGAGGGCCAAAAAATCACTCTACCTTCGGAATATCTTCCGGCCTCGGTGGAAATTGGCGAGAGCCTCAATTTATATTTGACCAATTCTCAGGAGGGAATTTTACAAGAAAAAAAATTAGCCAAAGCGATTTTAGAAGAGATTTTAAATGGCCAATAGCCGGAGCAACCGAAAATTTAACTTAAAAAAAATTGGCAAAATTTGGCGTCAGTTCTCCCGTCATAAATTAGTCAGGCGGGGTCTCATTGTTCTCGGTTTAACTCTAATTTTTGTCGCTATTTTTTTTATCGCTTTCAACTTAATTTATAGTCAGCGGATTTTGCCTAAAACCTTTATCGGCCAGACCAATTTCGGTGGCTTAAGGCGTGAAGAGGCGCTGGCCATTCTTTTGGGACTCGAAAAGCAAAGTGAAAATGGTCGCCTTGTTTTTAGCTGGAACGGCCAAGACTATATTTTAACCAAAAATGACCTCGAGGTTGATTGGCAAAACAAAAATCAGGAAACTTTAGATCGTTTATTGGCTGTCGGCCGGACGGGTTCAATCGGCCAAATCATCAAAGAACAAATCCGCGCGGTTTTGGCCGCCAACCGGGTTGCCGCCGTCTTTTCTTATTCCGAAGAAAAGTTAACCAATTTTTTAAAAACAATTGCCCAGGACATTGATCAGCCAGCGAAGGATGCCTCCATTGTCATCAAGGACAATAAACCGGAAGTTGTCCCCGAAGAAATTGGCCAAGAATTTCCTCTGGTTGATAACCAAAAAATTGCTCTTGAGGCCTTGGGCAGTTTTAATTTCTCCGTCCCCACGGCTTTTTTAGTGATGAGAATTAATCCCCGAGTCACCACTTTGGGCGCCCAAGCAGCGCTGGCCCAAACCGAGCTTCTGCTTTCAAGGCATTTATTTTTAAAGGCCAAGGACCAGACATTTCAGCTTTATCCTCAAGATATCGCTGGCTTTATTGAGTTTGTGACCATCTTTGGCAACAAGGGCATTTTGGGAGAGGAAAGCGCGCAAAAAGATGGCGGGCAAAAAAATGTGCCCCAGAATTTGGTGGTTTCTTATATCCTTTCGCCCGAACTTTCCGCTGATAAAGTTCGGGTCTTTGTCCAAAAAATAGCCGCCGAAATTGATCAAGAAGCCAGAGACGCCAAATTTGAGGTCGCAGGTGGCCGGGTCCAAGTTTTTCAAGTGGCTCAAACCGGCTACAGCCTTGATCAAGAAAAAGCCATTTCCCTGATTATCGAAGCTTTAAAGAATGGCAATCCTACGGTTGAGTTGCCGGTTAAGGTGACTAAACCGGCGATTACGGAAGCCTCGAGCCAAGGCATCAAAGAATTAGTCGGCGAAGGCCGGACATCTTGGCGAGGCAGTCCTCCCAACCGCATTCATAATCTCACTCTTGGCGCTAAAAATATTTCCGGCCAGATTGTTCTGCCGGGGCAGGAATTTTCTACCCTGAAAGCCATTGGTCACATTGGACCTCAAACTGGATTTTTGCCAGAATTGGTGATTAAAAATAGTAATCGGGTTGAACCGGAGTATGGCGGCGGACTTTGCCAGGTTTCCACGACTTTATTCAGAGCGGTCTTAAATGCCGGACTAAAGATTACCGCCCGGACGCCTCATTCTTTCCGGGTTAGCTATTATGAGCCGCCGGTGGGAATGGATGCCACCATTTATGATCCGGCGCCGGATTTTAAGTTTGTCAATGATTACAAAACGCCAATTTTAATTTGGGCGATTGTCGGTAATAATAGTTTAGAGTTTCAAATCTACGGCACCAAAGATGGTCGTCAAGTGAGCATCTCCGATCCTGTAGTCTACAATTACGTTCCGGCCGGTCCGCCGGTCTACACCGAATCAGCGACCATGGCTCCCGGCGCCATTCGTCAGGTGGAGCGGGCGACGCCCGGCTGTTCGGCCTCATTTACTTATCGCGTGACCGCCGCCGACGGCACTGTTTTAGAAAATCAGACTTTTGTCAGTAAATATGTCCCCATTCCCAATAGCTATTTATATGGTCCGGGCACCCAAGGCATCCCCGGCCAACAAGTCTCTCCACCACCAGCCGAATCCCCGCCTGCGCCCACGGCCTCACCAACGCCGGCCAAGAAAGGAATGTAGGGGAAATATCGAATAATAAGAGTACTCGATAAAACATCGATTAAAAATTAATCGATGTTTGCCAAAGGTTAAAAACTATTTGAGGGCCGCTTTGATAAATTCAAGAAATAACGGATGAGGATCTAAAGGGCTGGGAGTTCGGGATGAAATTGAGTGGTATTTTTGGGCAAAATATGGTATAATTAAAATGTGAAAAATTGGTCTATTGATACAAAAACTTTAGCTAAATATCCAGAACAATCCAAAATTTGGCAGCTCGAGCAGCTCGTTAATTTTGGCTTGGATGGTGAAAAAATCAGCCGGCAGGATTTATTAAAGTACTGGCATCGGCTTAATATCGATCCCCAAAAAAAGAGATATCTTAAATTTTTGTTGTTTTCAAAATGAAAATTCTCAATCCAGAACAAACAAATTTTTTAGCGCTTTTTGCGAAAGAAAAAATCTCAAATCATTTTTACTTAACTGGTGGTACAGCTTTGTGTGAGTTTTATATTCCTTATCGATACTCGGAAGATTTGGATTTTTTTTCGGAAGATGAAATTAAAACCGATGAAATTATCGCTTTTTTGAAGAAAACCAAAGATAAAGCAGGTTTTAATAAGTTTGAATATAATACTAGTTTCAATCGCAATCTGTTTTTCTTAAAGTTTTCTTCATCGGAGCTGAAATTGGAGTTTACCTACTATCCGTTTCCTCAAATCCATCAGCCGATGGTTAAAGGAGGTCTCAAAATTGATAGTATTGAAGATATTGCCGTCAATAAATTGTTCACTATCTACCAAAAACCGCGTAGCCGAGATTTTATGGATCTGTATATGATAATTAAGAAATACAAGTATTCCATCGGGGATTTAATTAAAAATGCAAAAATAAAATTTGATACTCATGTTGATTTGTTAAAATTAGGCAGTCAGTTTTTACAAGCCAAAGAATTGAAGGATTACCCGAGGCTGACAAAACCTTTAGATGAAAAACTTTGGCAAGTTTTTTTCAAAGATGAGGCCAAAAAGTTAGGCAAAGAAATTATTTCATAGAAGTTTTAATGAATTCCATAAAAAGAGGATGAGGTGCGAGCGGCCGCGATTTTAATTCGGGATGGAATTGGGTGGCGACAAAAAATGGATGGTTTTTAAGTTCGATGATTTCCACCAACTTTCCATTTGGTGAAGTCCCGGAAATTACGAGGCCTTTTTGTTCTAAAATCTCGCGGTACTTATTATTGACCTCATAGCGGTGACGGTGGCGTTCGGAAATCCGGAAGACAGATGACGGATGACGGAAGACGGAAGAATATGATTTCCAAGCCAAAGTATTCTTTTTTAATAAACATGGATACGTTCCCAAACGCATCGTTCCGCCATAATGGGAGCCTTCTAATAATTTTTCCTGCTCCGGCATAATATAGACGACCGGATGAGGCGTTTTCGGATCAATTTCAGTGGTATTGGCGCCGGAGAGACCACAAACATGACGGGCAAACTCAATGGTTGCCAGTTGTAAGCCGTAACAGAGCCCAAGGAAAGGAATTTTTTTAGTGCGGGCGTATTTTATGGCCGCAATTTTCCCTTCAATTCCACGACTGCCAAAGCCGCCGGGGACTAAAATGCCATCAAAATTTTTTAATAATTTCTGGGCTCCCTGTTTTTCAATTTTTTCCGCATCAATCCAGCCGATTTCAACGCCAGCATGGTTATAAACCGCCGCGATCTTAAGCGCTTCGGTTACCGAAAAATAGGTGTCTTTAAGTCCAAGATATTTAGCCACTAAGGCGATTTTCGCTTTTTTGTGGCAGGGTTTGGCGATTTTTTTAACAAAGCCTCGCCAGGCTTGGTCACGGCTCGGTCGTAATTTTAATTTCAACTTCTTGTCAATAATTTTGGGTAAATTGAATTTTTCCAAAACCATCGGCACTTTATAAATTGAATCAACCGATTCCAAAGGAATGACGGCCTCGCGCTCGAGACCGCAAAAGAGAGAAATTTTCTCGAGCAGCTGATTGTTGACCGGCCAATCAGAACGAGCAATCACAATATCTGGCTGAATGCCCATTGCCTGCAAATCGTGGACGCTGTTTTGGATGGGTTTGGATTTTAATTCTTCGGAAGCGCCAAGGTAGGGCAAAAAACCGACATGCACATAAAGGCAATTGTTTTTGCCGACATCATATTGCATTTGGCGGATGGCTTCGACAAAATGAGTGCCTTCGTAGTCGCCGATGGTGCCGCCAATTTCGGTGATTAAACAATCGCATTTTGAATTTTTCGCGGCCAAATGAATTCGTGATTTGACTTCGTCGGTGACATGAGGAATCATCTGAACAGTTTTGCCTAAATATTTGCCGGAGCGCTCTTTTTCCAAGACTGCCTGGTAAATTTGCCCAGACATTACTGATGAGGTTCGATCCAAACTTTGATTTAAGAATCGTTCATAATGGCCCAAATCCAAATCGGTTTCCGAACCGTCGTCTAAGACAAAAACCTCGCCGTGCTCATTGGGATTTAAAGTCCCGGCGTCAACATTTAAGTACTGATCGAATTTTTGCATCCAAATTTTGAGGCCCCGGGCTTGCAAAATATTGCCAATTGAGGCCGCGGTAATCCCCTTGCCAAGTCCTGATAAAACTCCCCCGGTGATAAAAATAAATTTAGTCATCTAACCCTCCCTTGGGGGAGTCTGCCCTTTTTAACTTAACAACTAGCCCCCAGCATTGTCAAATGGTTGGCAAAAAGATAAAATTAAAATATGAAAATTAATCCCAAAATTTTTAAGTCCTATGATATTCGGGGGATTTATCCCGAAGAGATTAATGAAGATTTGGCCGCTAAAATCACTCAGGCTTATGTCAAAATTGTCAACCCTAAAGGGAAAGTTGCGGTTGGTTTTGATGTGAGAGATTGTTCCCAAAAGATGAGCCAAAGGGTTATTAAGAGTTTGACCGCAGCGGGCGTGGAAGTGGTTGACATTGGTCTTTCCTCAACCGAAGAGATGTATTTTGCCGTGGGTTTTTACAAACTGGCCGGCGGAATGCAATTGACTGCTTCCCACAACCCCAAAGAATATGGTGGGATAAAGATGGTCCGCGAAGAGGCCAAGCCCATAACCGGTGAAAGCGGGATTTATCAAATTCGCGATTTAATTATCGCTGGCAAAGAAAAGACGGCTTCGGCTAAAAAAGGAAAAGTGGCCAAAAAGGATGTTTTGGCTGATTATGCCCAATTTTGCCTTGATTTTATCAACCCCAAAGTCATTAAGCCCTTGAAACTTGTTTTTAATCCTAATTTTGGTTTCCAGGGCGAGGTTTTAAAAAAAGTGGTTGAAGTCGGCAATTTGCCCCTGAAATTAGTTGGCTTAAACGATACGCCTGATGGCACTTTTCCCAAAGGCCGACCAGATCCCTTTCGGCCGGAAAATCGGCCGGAATTTATCAAGTTAGTCAAATCCACCAAAGCGGATTTGGGAGTGGCTTGGGATGCTGATGCTGACCGGGTATTTTTCTGCACCGGCTCAGGCGTTTTTGTCGAACCCTATTTTATGAACGCCCTTTTGATTAAGGCCATGCTCAAAAAATATCCTGGCTCAAAAATCGTTTATGATCCGCGTTATACCTGGGCTTTAATTGATTCAGCCCGCGAAAATGGCGGGCGAGCCATCATTTCCAAAGTTGGTCATTCTTATATTAAAGAAGTGATGCGCAAGGAAAAGGCTGTTTTTTGCGGCGAATCCAGCGGCCATACCTATTTCAAAGATTTCTGGTACGCTGATTCGGGGATGATTCCCCTTTTGATGGTTTTGGAAATGGTTTCCAAACAAGGGGATTTAGACCAATTACTGAAACCTTATTTAGAGCGCTATTTTATTTCCGGCGAAATTAATTATGAAATTGCTGACTACCAGCCAGTGTTTAGGAAGATAGAAGAGCGTTACAGCGATGGCCAAATCGATAAACTTGATGGCCTTTCGGTGGAATATCCTGATTGGCGTTTTAATCTTCGCGCCTCCAACACCGAGCCTTTGGTCCGTTTAAATATTGAAGCCAAATCAAAAGAAAAACTTCAAGAAAAAGTTAAAGAATTAGAAGGTTTGATTAAATAAATAGGGCTATATCAGCAAGCCCATGGCTTGCTTAATTTCTTTGATATTTTTTTGTGCCTCAGATTGCAAGCGCTCGGCGCCTTGTTTAAGGATTTTCTTGACTTCTTCATCGGAGATTTCTTGACGGCGTTTTTGGATCGACGCCAGT
>Ga0207433_10014010_pt1 | contig 11685 bp, 14 predicted proteins | sample YelNatPaOPGAMG01_FD_187559 | JGI IMG/M metagenome (GOLD analysis project Ga0207433, IMG submission 187559) | Hot spring thermophilic microbial communities from Obsidian Pool, Yellowstone National Park, USA - OP-RAMG-01 (SPAdes) (version 3) | ecosystem: Environmental > Aquatic > Thermal springs...
CTGGTAATTTGTATAATTTAGAAGCTACTCCAGCTGAAGGTACTTCTTATCGTTTAGCTCTAAAAGATAAAAAGAGATATCCTGATATTATTACTGCTGGAGAAAAAGAACCTTATTATACTAATTCCACTCAATTACCAGTTAATTATACTGATGATTTGTTTGAAGCTTTAAAATTACAAGATCCACTCCAAACAAGATATACTGGCGGAACAGTTTTTCATGCCTTTTTAGGTGAAGCTGTTTCTGATACTAAAGCAGTTAAAAATTTAATTAAGACAGTTTTTGAGAAATTCAGATTGCCTTACTTTACTTTAACACCGACTTTCTCTATTTGTCCTGTTCATGGTTATATTAGTGGTGAACATCATACTTGTCCTAAATGTACCATTGAACAACCGTGTGAAGTTTATTCTCGCATTGTTGGTTATTTGCGGCCAGTACAGCAATGGCATTTTGGCAAACAGGAAGAATTTAAAGAAAGAAAAACCTTTAAAGTATAATTTATGTTCTTTGGCGGCCTTCAAAAAACAACCTTAGTGGATTATCCAGGAAAGGTGGCAGCCACTGTTTTTACCGTAGGCTGTAATTTTCGTTGCCCTTATTGCCATAATCCAGAATTAGTTTTACCAGATTTAATTAAAAAACAACCGCAAATTTCTGAAGAAGAAGTGATTAATTTTTTATCCGAAAGACAAGGATTATTAGAAGGTTTATGCATTACTGGCGGAGAACCAACTTTACATCAAGATTTAATTAATTTTTTAGAAAAAGTGAAAGCATTGGGTTATTCCATTAAACTTGATAGTAATGGCTCGCAACCTCAAGTATTAAAGGAAATATTTCATAAGAAATTAATTGATTATATTGCCATGGATGTAAAAACTGTTCCTCAGAAATATCATTTAGTTACTTTAAACCAAATTCCAGCAGAAAACATTTTAGAATCAATAAATTTGATTAAAGAAAGTGGTATTGATTATGAGTTTCGTACTACTGTTGCTCCAGAAATAGTAACCAAAGAAGATATTTTTCAAATAGTAGAATTAATTAAACCTGCCCGTGCCTATTTTCTCCAACCCTTTAAAGGGATAAAAACTTTAGATCCTCGTTTTACTCAATTAAAAGGGATTTCTGAAGAAGAGTTAAAGGAAATTATTACGCAAATAAAACCATTCTTTAAAGAATGTGCCCTTAGATAAAAGACAGTTTCTAATAAAGCTCCGAATAGGTGGGGCGGTTTTCTTATTATTGGTCATTCTGTTTAAACTTTTATTTAATTTTTCTTATCCTGATGCTACAAAATCTTTTAAAAGATTATTGCCTAACTTTATCGAAAATAAAGTTAAATTATTTCAACAAGAGGTCATCAAGAAATTAAATTTTTTATTACCAGAACCATATTTAAGTATCATTAAAAGTCTGCTTTTTGGAGGAAAACACAATTTGCCTTTTCAACTTAAAGAATTAATCCGTTACAGTGGTTTATCACACTTAGTAGCTGTTTCAGGATTACATTTAGCTATTTTGCTTCAAATTTGGCTTTATTTTTTTAATGTTTGGCCAATTCCCAAATTAATTAAATTCATTATTCTCGCATTAATTATTATTAGTTATGTTGTAATGGCTGATTTTTCTCCTTCGATTTTAAGGGCAGCTGTTATGAGTTTAATAATGATTTTTGCGCTTTTAAATCACCGCCAATATTATTCTTTTTGGTCTTTAATAATGTCGGTTTTGATTTTATCAGCTATTAATCCTCAAATTTTAAAAGATATTGGTTTTCAACTCTCAGTTTTATCTACTTTAGGCATTATTAAAATTTATCCTTTACTATTTCAAAAATATAAAGAACAAGACATTCTTTTGGGTAATAATTTAATGATTTCTTTAATATCCCTATTAAAAGAATCGTTTTTATTATGCCTTTCAGCTTTAATAATGGTTTTACCTTTAACTTTTTATTATTTTCACGAATTTTCATTTTTCACTCCTTTAACTAATGTTTTAATAGTTCCTTTAGTGCCGTTAATCATTATTTTAAGTTTATTGGTTATTATTTTATCTTTTATTTGTTATCCTTTAACATTTCTTTTTAGTTGGTTTTTAAAATTATTACTTGATTATTTTCTTTTTGTTATTAATGTTTTTGGTAATTTAAAAATTGCTCGCATTTTTATTGCTCAAATACCTCTTAGTATTTTAATAATTTATTATTTTCTTGTTTTTCTTTTTATTATTTATCAACAGAAACAAATAAAATTTACTGTTTATGAATAAAAAATATTCAATTTCAATTATTTTTGCTTTATTTTTAATAAATATTTTTTGTTATTACATCATTTTTAATTTTCTATTTTTAAAAGATGAAGTTGCTTTTTTAAATGTTGGTCAAGGTGATAGTGAATTAATTAGGACCAAAGCAGGTAATATTTTAATTGACGCTGGCCCAAACAATCAAATTCTTTTTGAAATTAGTAAAATTTTACCTTTCTACGACCGAATTATAGATTTAGTTATAATTTCTCATCCTAATACCGATCATTTTAATGGTCTTTTTTCTCTTTTAGAACATTATAAAATTAGGGCCGTTATGATTAATAATCTTGATTATCCTGGTAGTCGCTATCAAAATCTTTTAAAACAGTTAAAAATCAATAATGTTTTATTTTTAAAAGGAGAAAATGGAACGAAAATTAAATGGGATAATAACTTTATTTCGATTATTTCTCCTTTAAATTCTAATAATAATGTTAATAATTCTAGTTTAGTAGCTTTATTAAATTTAAATCAAAAACAGTTTCTTTTTACAGGTGATATCGAATCTTCTGTTGAAAAAAAGATAATAAAATATTTTAATCAACCAATTGATGTTTTAAAAGTTCCTCATCATGGTTCTCAAACCGCTTCTTCAGAAGAATTTTTAAATACTTTAAAACCAAAAATAGCTGTCATTGAAGTTGGGGAGAATAATTACGGCCAACCTCACCCTGACACTTTAAAAAGATTAAACGCAGTAGGAGCTCAAATTTTTCGCACTGATTTAGATGGTACGATCCAATTTATTTTTGATAATAATATTTATCAGATAAAGAAAGAGTCTCTTTAAATTAGATTTGCTTTAATAATTATTTTATAGTAAGATAATATTATTCATTTTGACTTTTGACTTTTGAATTTATTTAAAAATTAAAAATTTAAAATTAAAAATTATTGTTATTATGTCTCGTTTATGGATTAAAAATACCCCTCAGTTCGTAAATCAAGAAGTTTCTTTATATGGTTGGGTTAATTCTCGTCGCGATCACGGTAAAATTATTTTTATTGATTTACGAGATAAAACTGGAATTGTCCAGTTAGTGTTTTTGCCTGATAAAAAAGAAACTTACGAATTAGCTAATAAATTACGTTCCGAATGGGTGATAGAAATTCAAGGGATTGTTCATGAAAGACCAAAGGGAATGGAAAATCCTAAAATAGTTACTGGAAATATTGAAATTGAAGTTCAAAATTTAAAAATAATTAATGAAGCTCTAACGCCGCCATTTGAAATTAGTACTGATGGAAAAGAAATAGGGGAGGATTTAAGATTAAAATATCGTTATTTAGATTTAAGACGCGAAAGAATGCGCAAAAATTTGATTAACCGCTCTTTAGTTACTAAATTTATTCGCGATTTCTTTTTTGAGCACGATTTTATTGAAATTGAAACTCCTAATTTAACTAAATCAACTCCTGAAGGCGCTAGAGATTATGTTGTTCCCAGCAGATTATCGCCGGGTAAATTTTATGCCTTACCTCAGAGTCCGCAACAATATAAACAATTATTAATGGTAGCTGGAGTAGAGCGTTATTTTCAAATTGCTCGTTGTTTTCGTGATGAAGATACTCGCGGTGATCGCCAACCAGAATTTACTCAATTAGATGTGGAAATGGATTTTCCTAAAGAAGAAGATATTTTAACTTTAATTGAAAATTTATTTAAACAATTAATTGAAAAATTTTATCCCGAGAAAAAAATATTGCAATTTCCTTTTCCTCGTTTAGATTATCATGAAGTAATGGCTAAATATAATTCCGATAAACCTGATTTAAGAGTTAATAAAGATGATCCTAATGAATTAGCGCCTGCATTTGTGGTTAATTTCCCCTTATTTGAATGGAAGGAAAGCGAGCATCGTTTTGATGCTGTTCATCATCCTTTTACTCGTCCCCAAATGAAAGAAGGGGAGACATTAAATGATTTAATTAATCGTTTAAAGCAAGATCCTGCTTCAGCTTTGGCTCATCAATATGATTTTGTGTTAAATGGTTATGAAGTTGGTGGTGGTTCTTTAAGAATTCATGAACCAGAACTATTAAAAACAATATTTGAAATTATGGGCCATAGCGATGAAGCAATTCAAAATAAATTTGGTCATCTTTTAGAAGCTTTTCAATATGGCGTTCCTCCTCATGGTGGTATAGCTTTAGGATTAGATAGAATTATGATGATTTTAGAAAATGAGCCCAGTATTAGAGAAGTAATTGCTTTCCCTAAAACTGGTGATGGTCGTGATTTGATGATGAATGCTCCTTCTGAAATAGACCCTCAACAATTAAAAGAATTACATCTTAAAATAGCTAACAGTTAAGAATTAAGAATTAAAATTTAAAAATTAAAAATTATTAAAGTATGGATCCCAAAAAAGAAAAAACATTAGTTTTAATAAAACCTGATGGTGTGCAACGAGGTTTAATCGGAGAGATAATTAAGCGTTATGAAAGAACTGGTTTAAAGCTCGTCGCTTTAAAAATGGTTATCCCTACTGAAGAAATGGTAGAAAATCATTATTTAGTTGATCCCCAATGGAAAGAAAAAACTGGTGAGAAATCAATTAACGCTTATAAAGCAAAAGGTTTGGAGCCGCCAAGTAATGATCCTAAAGAAGTAGGGGAAAAAGTTTTAAATAATTTAAAAAATTATCTTACTTCTGGTCCGGTAATTGCTATGGTTTGGCAAGGAATGAATGCTATTGGCGTTATTCGTAAAGTTACTGGTAGTACTGAGCCTTTAACTTCTGATGTTGGGACGATTAGAGGCGATTTTACTATTGATTCTTATGAAATAGCTGATATTGATGGTCGAGCAGTAAGAAATTTAATTCATGCTTCAAGCTCTGTTAGTGATGCTGAAAAAGAAATTTTAGTCTGGTTTAAACCAGAAGAAATTATTAACTATCGTTTAGTTCAGGAATCGATTCTTTATGATGTTAATTTAGATGGGATTTTAGAATAAAATTAAATAATTTGTAAAAAATTTTTGATTTTGATATAATGAAATTAGGGGTTGCTAGGAGAAACGATTCAGGTCATTTTGTAACACAAGGGAATCCAAGTCTTCTATCCCGTGGGGTAGAAGGGAGGATACCCACTTGGCTTTAGCTGAATTCGATCTCTTAGTGATCCCTCACTTGAAAAAGATTAGCTTTTAATGAGTTTCTATTGATTAGTTGATAGAGAAAATTTTTTAGTTTCTTTTTGATAAAAACTATTTACGCAATAAATTTATAATAAATCTATCTTTTTCAAGTGAGGGGTATTTAAGAGAGTAAAAATCGTTGTCATTTAATATTAATCTATTTTATAAATTTTAATAATATTAGTATGTCTCAAGTCTGTGCTATTTGCGGAAAAAAATATAATACTGCTACTACACGTGTAAAAACGCGTTCTGCTTATAATCCTACTAGTCGCCATCGTCAAAAACCGAATTTGCAATGGTATAAAACTAGTGAAGGAAAAAGGATTCGTGTTTGCTCATCTTGCTTAAAGAAATTAACAAAAGAAGCTAAACAAAAATCCAAAAAATAAATTTTACTTATGAAAGTAAAAGTTAATACTAAAAAATGTTTGGGATGCGGTATGTGCGTAAGTATGTGCCCCCAAATTTTTGAATTTAAAAATGGAAAATCGAATGTGAAAAAAGATGCCCCAATAGAAAAAAACGAGAAATGTATTAAACAGGCAGCTTCACTTTGTCCTGTTCAAGCAATTGAAATTGACGCCAAAAATTAATTTTACGGGCCGTGGCGCAGTGGTAGCGCGCACCTTTGGGGTGGGTGAGGTCGTGGGTTCAAGTCCCGCCGGCCCGACTTTTCAAAATGAAAAAACGTTTATCTCGGAGTTTTTATACCCAACCAACTTTAAAAGTCGCACAAAAGCTTTTGGGTAAATATTTAGTTAGAAAGATAGGAAAACAAAAATTAATCGGCAAAATAGTTGAGACCGAAGCCTATATTGGACCCCAAGATAAAGCCTCTCATGCTTATCAAAATAAAAGAACTAAAAGAAATGAGGCTGAATTTTTAATTGGTGGTCATATTTATATTTATTTAGTTTATGGTATGTATTGGCAATTAAATATTTCAACTTATAAAGAAAATAAACCGGAATGCGTTTTAATTAGAGCGGTAGAACCAATAATAAAAGGAAAGGCAGAAAAAGAAATCAAGCAATTAGCTAATGGTCCAGGTAAATTATGCCGCTTTTTTCAATTAGATAAATCTTTGTATGGCGAGGATTTAACTAAAAGTAAAAGAATCTGGTTAGAAGATTGGGGAGATGAAATACCAAAGAAGAAAATTAAAAGAACTGCTCGGATTGGGATTGATTATGCTGGGCCCTACTGGAGTAAAATAAAATGGCGTTTTGTGCTAAAATAAAGTAATAATTAATTTTAATTATGGATACTAAGGATACTAACCAAAAAGAGGATAAAAAAATAACAAAAGAAGATAAAATAGTCGCTATTTTTATTTTAATCGGCTCTCTTTTTTTAGGTTATCTGTTGATTCATCAAATTTCAGTATCAGTAAGAAGGGGAATAGAAATGAAACAATGTCCTTTTGATTTAAGCCAATGCATTCCTGTATCTTCAGTTGCATCTTCTACTGTCTCAACCGAATCTTCTTTAAATGAAAACAAAGAAAATATGAGTATTATTATTGAATTGCCTCAACCACAAGAGAAAATTTCTTCTCCTTTAACAATTAAAGGGAAAGCGAAAGGGTTTTGGTTTTTTGAAGGGCAATTTTTAGTGGCATTATACGATAATAATGATAATGAGCTGGGAAGAACAATCCTTAAAGCTTTAAGTGATTCAATTAGTAATGATTATGTACCATTTGAAGGTAATTTAGAATTTAAAAATACTACTTCTACTAGTGGTTATTTAAAATTTTTAAGCGATAACCCTTCTGGTTTAGAAGAAAATCAAAAAGTATTTATTTTACCCATAAACTTCTAAATTAAAGTTAAAAATTTAGTAAATTAAAGTAAAAAATCGAGCTTGAAAAAGAACATTTTTTATGGTATAATAATAAGGGTCGAAATGAATCAGTCCTTTAATAATTTTAAAACTTTAAATTATTAAAAGTATGGCTATAATTCCTTACAAACCCCTTTTTGATATCGACCGCTTCTTTGAGGATGAGGATTGGTTCTTACCAATAATTCCGAAAGGCAAGGTTGGACCAGAAATGGATTTATACGAAACTGATAAGGAATTAGTAGCCGAAATTAAGGCGCCAGGCATTGATCCTGAGAAAACCGAAATTGTAATTGATAATGACATTTTAAAGATAAGAGGTGAAGGAGAAGAGAGGAAAGAAGAGAAAAAGCGTGATTACTGGCGCAAAGAAATTACTCGTCAAGCTTTTGAAAGAGTTATTAAAATTCCCGTTCCAGTAGATGAAGATAAAATCGAGGCTACTTATGAAAAAGGGATTTTAAAGATTACTATGCCTAAGAAAGAAGTGGTCGAGCAGAAAGGGAAGAAAATTAAAATTGTTAATAAATAATTTTTAATAAACCCGCAGTTGCACAAACTGCGGGTTTTTAGTATTATTAAGTAAAATTAATTTAATACTAATATGATTACTTATGATGATTTTAAAAAATTAGATTTAAGAATTGCCAAAATTCTTAATGCTAGTAGAATAGAAAATTCTGATAAATTAATAAAATTACAGATTTCTTTAGGAGAAGAGGAAAGACAAGTTGTAGCTGGCATTGGTAAACACTACCAACCAGAAGACTTAATTGGTAAATTAATAGTAGTAGTTAGTAATTTAGAACCAAGAAAATTATTAGGAGAGGAAAGTAATGGTATGCTTTTAGCTGCTTCTAATGAAGAAGAATTAGCTCTTTTAGTCCCCGATAAAGATATCACCCCTGGTTCAATTGTAAAATAGAGATTTATTTTATGGTTTTTAGACATTGCTACTGTATAAAGTTTAGTTTATAATAATATTAATAGCTAAAAATAAATTTTAATAATATAAACCTATGTCTAATCTCTATCATTCTAAACCTAAAGGTGTTGTTCCTGTTATTCTCTTAATTATAGGGGTAGTAGCAGTAGCAGCAGTAGGAACAGGGATAGTAATGCATTCTGTTCAAAATAAAATAAATAGTTGGTTAAATCTAGTTTCTACTAATAAGAATGTAGTTTTTAATCCTAATGAGAATCAGAATCAGGAATCTTCTAATCCTAACCAATCTCAAATAGATTCTCTTATTAGTCAAATGAAAGAGAACTCTTCAAAATGGTTTAATACTACTGATAAGAAAGAAAAAGATAACTTGCACCAAGCTAATATTAAATTAGCTAATCAATTACAAAAATTAATGTCTCAAGTAAAGATTCATTATGATGAGAAATCCGGTATTTGGTATAAAGATAATGAGCCTTTATATGAGATAAATACCAATAATACTCTTGCTTCTAATAACAAAACAAATGAAACTCAAAAGTACGAAGCAGGGGAAGAGAAGTATTTTATGTCATTCAGAGCCTCTAATGGTAAAGATGGTTTTGAAGATAGAAGAACTGGTAAAATAGTTATTGAACCTAAATATGATTCTGCAAGTTGGTTTTCTGAAGGTCTTGCTGCTGTTGAACTAAATGGTAAATGGGGTTTTATTGATAAAACTGGTAAAATGGTTATTGAACCTAAATATGATATGGCAGAGGATTTTTCTGAAGGCCTTGCTGCTGTTGAATTAAATCATAAATGGGGTTTTATTGATAAAACTGGTAAAATGGTTATTGAACCTAAATATAATGTGGCAGAAAAATTTTCTGAAGGTCTTGCCGGTGTTGAAGTTGAATTAGATACTAAAGTTGGCTATATTGATAAAACTGGTAAAATGGTTATTGAGCCTAAATATAATGAGGCAGGCCCTTTTTCTAAAGGTCTTGCTCTCGTTGAATTAAATGGTAAATATTATTGTATTAATACCAAAGGTGAAGTTGTAAAAGAAGGGTTGTGCTCTCATTAATAAATATTATATTGTGATATTTTAATCATTTAATTTATAGTTTAATTTATTGTTCTAACGATTACATTTAATCCGTAATATACTAATATTATTAATATTATTAAAGGTCAAATATAATTTTAATAATCTTTTAACCTATGTTTAATCTCTACCATTCTAAACCTAAAGGTGTTGTTCCTGTTATTCTCTTAATTATAGGGGTAGTAGCAGTAGCAGCAGTAGGAACAGGGATAGTAATGCATTCTGTTCAAAATAAAATAAATAGTTGGTTAAATCTAGTTTCTACTAATAAGAATGTAGTTTTTAATCCTAATGAGAATCAGAATCAGCAACCTTCTAATAATCAGCAACCTTCTAATAATCCTAATAATGAGAATCAGAATCAACCCTCTAATCCTAATCAATCTCAAATAGATTCTCTTATTAGTCAAATGAAAGCTAACTCCTCGAAATGGTTTAATACTTCTAATAAAACGGAAAAAGATAGCTTACATCAAGCTAATATTAAATTAGCTAATCAATTACAGAAATTAATGCCTCAAGTAAAGATTCATTATGATGAGAAATCTGGTATCTGGTATAAAGATAATGAGCCTTTATATGAGATAAATACCAATAATACTCTTACTTCTAATAGTCAAACCCAAACAAATGAAACCCAAAAGTATGAAGAAGGGGAAGAACAGTATTTTGAGCCATTCGAAGCCTTCAATAGTAAATATCATTCTAATAAATATGGTTTTAGAGATAAAAGAACTGGAGAAACAGTTATTGAACCTCAATATGATAGTGCAGTCTATTTTTCTGAAGGTCTTGCTGTTGTTAGCTTAAATGGCAAAAGGGGTTATATTGATAAAACTGGTAAAATAGTTATTGAACCTAAATATGAGGATGCACATTCTTTTTCTGAAGGTCTTGCTGTTGTTTTATTAAATGGTGAATATGGTTATGGTTATGGTTATATTGATAAAACTGGTAAAATAGTTATTGAACCTAAATATGAGGATGCAGAAGATTTTTCTGAAGGTCTTGCTGCTGTTAAGTTAAATGGTAAATATGGTTTTATTGATAAAACTGGTAAAATAGTTATTGAGCCTAAATATAATAATGCAGGGCGTTTTTTAGAAGGGCTCGCTGCTGTTAGGTTAAATGGTAAATGGGGTTTTATTGATAAAAGTGGTAAAATAGTTAGTGGACTCAAATATGAAAGCGTAATGGATTTTTCTGAAGGTCTTGCTCCTGTTGAATTAAATGGTAAATGGGGTTTTATTGATAAAACCGGTAGAATGGTTATTGAACCTAAATATAAGTTGGCAGGGCGTTTTTTAGAAGGGCTCGCTGCTGTTAGGTTAAATGATGAATCGTATTGTATTAATACTAAAGGTGAAATTGTGAAGGAAGAAAATTGTTCATTCATTATAACTATTTACCCATTATAAAAGGATTTATTGATTATAACTAATTAATAAATATTATATTATGATATTTTAATCATTTAGTTTAGAGCTTAATTTATTGTTCTAACAATTTATTTAATTTGTGATATATAGTATAATATTATTGAAGGTCGATAATAAAAAAATAAATAATAATAATAAAAACAAATAAAAATAGAAAATATGTATAATAATGATTATGGTCCATTAATAGGAGCTTTAGGCGCTCTTTTGGGTTTAGGTGTGTTTCTTATTATTTTCTTCTTTGCCTTAGTAATAATTTTAATAGTTTCTTATTGGAAAATTTTCACTAAGGCTGGTAAACCTGGTTGGGCAGCATTAATTCCTATTTATAACACAGTAGTTTTAGCAGAAATCGCAGGCCAACCATGGTGGTATGGTTTAATGCCACTTTTAGCATTTATTCCTTATGTTGGTGGAATTGTAGTGCTTATTTTTATGATTTTGATTGAGTATAAATTAGCTTTAGCTTTTGGAAAAGATACTGCTTTTGTTGTGGGATTAATTCTTCTTCCATTTATTTTCTTTCCGATTTTAGCCTTTAGTAAAGATGCTCAATATACTTTAAATCAATCAATGCAAACCCCAGTTCCTCCTCCTAGTAATCCCTATTAATTGATTTAGCTTTTATTTAAATTCAAAACAGCTCTCTATTTTAGGAGAGCTGTTTTATTAAAGATTCAAAATTGATACTATTGGAAAAAGAAGTCTTTTGTGGTATCATAAAAATGATAAAAATTATAAAACTAAAAATTATAAAATTAGAAATTTTTATATTATGATTACTTTATCCCGAGTTAATAATAACAAAAATATTTTAGAATTTATTAAAAAAAGCGATGAGAGTTTAAAGCAAATTGGTTATACTGAACACGGTTTAAAACATGCGCAACTCGTAGCTGAT
>Ga0207433_10014012_pt1 | contig 11684 bp, 10 predicted proteins | sample YelNatPaOPGAMG01_FD_187559 | JGI IMG/M metagenome (GOLD analysis project Ga0207433, IMG submission 187559) | Hot spring thermophilic microbial communities from Obsidian Pool, Yellowstone National Park, USA - OP-RAMG-01 (SPAdes) (version 3) | ecosystem: Environmental > Aquatic > Thermal springs...
TAACGAACCCGGTTGTTAGTTCTCAATCGCCAGCATAGCCACGCTAGGCTGTGGTCTCCAGACCAGCAAAAGCAGCATTGGGATCGTCTTTGTTTTGACTTGTTTACGGGCGAAATGTTAGACTTGTGTTGGGAGGTGTTTTTAGGCGGTCAGGAAATGGAGGATAGTGTTGCAAAGCAATAGACCCGCACATGAGATCAAAGTTTTACTAGCTGGGGGAAAAGAGATTTTTCGTGAAGGGTTGCTGAGGCTACTTAAGGAACAGCCGCATATTGAGGTTGTTTCTCAGTGTACCAGCAGGCAGGCCCTGGCTAAAGTCAAAGAGACCAATCCCGACGTGATAATCATAGATGCCAATCCTTTTACAACAGACGCCCTGATAGCTACCAAAAAAATCAGTCGGTTGTACCCTAAAACAAAAATAGCAGTGCTCACAGACGAGGGAAACCGGCAGGAGCTTTTTTCGGTAATAGAGCACGGTGCTAGAGGATATTTAAGCAAAGGCATTTCGGTGGATGACCTCATTAAGTGCATCGAGCTTATTGCCCGTGGCGAAATTGTAATTACTCCTCTTACCTCAAAAAAATTCCCGGCAAATCCGGTCTTCCGTCGGGGTACAGAGAAGCGCTGGACTTCAGAGAGCAAACCGCCTCTTTCTAATAGAGAACTTGAGATTGTGGGGTTGGTGGCGAATGGGCTGACGAACAAGGAAATAGCCCGAAAGCTGTGTATTGCTGATAATACATCGAAGGTTCATATCAAGAATATCCTAAGCAAGTTGCAATTGAGAAATCGGCAGCATCTGGCCGCCTACGCTGTCGAGCATGGTCTGGCTACTACAGTCGCCGAAGCTAACTCTGAACCTGAATAGGCAATTGTCACCAAAAGAGTAACCTTTCCGAACCGGCTGCCATATTTTTGGTTTGCTATTCAGGCATAATTGCGGTTGACTAGCATATTATGTGATGCTACAATACGTATTCGGTTTGCTTCGAGTAATGTGACAAAGGGGGCTTCTATGGTTCTGATCGGTGAGAGCATACACATTATCTCCCGGCGCGTGAGCGAAGCTGTCAGGGACAGAAATGCTAGCGTAATCCAAGAGCTGGCGAGGGCACAAGCTGAGGCAGGGGCCGACTACATAGACTTGAATCTTGGTCCAGCCAAGAAAGATCCTGTTGGGATGACGGAATGGTTGGTGAATGTAGTGCAAGAGGTAACGGATCTACCATTGTCCATTGATACTTTGAATCCTGTAGCTATGGAAGCAGGTTTGAGGCTTTGCAAAAAGCGCCCGTTGCTCAATTCAGCTTCAGGCAGGACTGATAGTAAGGCCGAGATGCTACCTCTAGCAAAGAAGTACAACTGTGATGTAGTTATATCAGTGCTGACTGATAAAGGGTGCCCACCGGATGTAGATTCTAGGACAGAAAGTATTATGGAGACGGTGGCTTATGCTAATGAACTCGGTATCCCCAACGAAGACATCTGGGTCGACCCCATTATATTGCCGGTGAGCGCTGATCAGAAGCAGGTACGAGAGGCACTTGAGTTTATCAAGATACTCCCTGACCTTCTGCCGGGTGTCAAGTCCACAGTAGGGTTATCAAACGTCTCCAATGGCACTCCTGAGGAACTCAGGGGTATTCTCAACCGGACATACATGGTCATGCTGGGTCGGTACGGACTCTACTCCGCGATAGCCGATACACTGGACAAGGAGCTGGTAAAGCTGAATAGGGGTGAAATGCCCCATATAGTCGATCTCATATACAAAGCGATGGATGGGGAGCCCATAGACATGTCCTCCCTTTCCAAGCAAGAGCAGGACTATGTCAAGACCACCAGGGTACTGATGGGGGAGACCCTTTACTCCCATGCCTGGCTGGAGGGATAAATCTTAAAACAAGGAGCTGAGATATGGAGTATAAGGCACCAGTTGAAGCTTATCCCGGTAGGGTAGCCGAGGTGATAATTGGGCGTGGCGAAAAGGCGCTCAAAATTGGCGGGGAAAACGTTTTACCATTCCACTTTTTTGAGGGGGCGATTGCTAATCCTCCAAGGCTTGCACTCGAAGTTCTCGACAGCGCACCTGCAGGCTGGGCACCTTGGGAAGTCGAGCCTTACAAGGACGTAATTTCTGACCCGGTCCGCTGGGCAAACAAGGCGCTGGAACTTGGGGCTGACTTGGTTTGTTTGCGTCTGGTGAGCACTGACCCGGCGGGGCAGAATGTGCCGGGTGAGAGGGCTGCCGAGCTGGTGAAGAAAGTAGCTTCGGCAATAAGGTCGCCGTTAATCGTATATGGGTCGGGAGACGAGAACAAGGATATCGAAGTGCTGACGAAAGTGGCGGAGGTATGCGCAGGCGAAGTACTCCTTCTGGGCCCGGTGGTTAAGGAGAATTATGAGCCCATAAGTAAAGCGGCTCTTGAGCACGGTCACTGCATTATCGCCCAAAGCCCACTTGACATAAACCTCGAGAAAGAATTGAACGTAAAGCTGCTTAAATCTTTCCCCAAGGAACGGATAGTGATTGACCCGCTGAGCTCAGCTCTGGGCTATGGCATGGAGTACAGTTTCACCATTATGGAGAGAACAAAGCATATAGGCATAATGTTTGGCGATAGTACCATGCAGATGCCAATTATAGCTGATTTGGCAAGTGAGTGTGCTAAGACAAAGCAGGCAAAAGAAAATGAGAAGCAGGGGCTGCTTTGGGAACTTGTTACCGCCATAAGTCTACTGCTGGCCGGTGCCAATGTGGTAGTGCTGAGATTGCCGCAAAACCTCAAGATATTAAAAGAAGTCCTTGAAGGCAGGCTGTAAGTGCGATTGATAATCATTATTAAATCGTGCTATAATCACTAACTTCGCTATTGCTGTAAGGAGACCAATCATGAAGGTAGTTGAAAAGAAAAGAACGCGAAAAGACGAGGTATACAAGATTATAAAAGCTGAAGATAAATGGGAGCCTATTGGACATACACCGATGCCCGAGCTACCAGACTTGAGAAACTGGGATTTGAGGTTACTCAAGACGTACAAGCCGTTCTACGCGCCGTTCTGCGATCTGTGCTGTTTCTGCACATACGGCAAATGCGATCTCACCGGCGATAAGAGGGGTGCGTGTGGTATTGACATATCTGCTCAACAGGCAAGGATTGTGTTGTTAGCCTGTTGCATGGGTATGTCGGCGCATGGGGGGCATGCCCGGCATGTGCTGCATTATCTCATTGAAAGACTCGGGCCTGATTACAAAATCAACCTTGGTGACCAAATATTGGTAGAGGCACCACATATCAGGACGGTGGTGGGGATGAAACCTGAGACCCTGGGCGACCTGGAGAAGGTGATGGAGTATGCTGAGAGCCAGCTTATTCAGTGTGTGTCCGCTCTTCATACCGGTCAGGAAGGTTCGGCGCTGGACTATGAGTCCAAGGCACTGCATATTTCCATGCTTGACCATGTTGTTATGGAGGTAGCGGATATCGCTCAGATAGTTGGCTTTGGTTATCCTACATCTAAGGCTGATACTCCGCTGGTAGGTCTGGGCTGGGGAGCAATAGATCGGACTAAGCCGGTTATTCTTCTAGTAGGTCATAACCCGGTAACTGCCATTCCCATCGTCGACTATATCAATGAGCATGGTCTTCAGGACAAGATAGAGGTGGCAGGAATTTGCTGCACTGCCCTTGAGGTGACCAGATACAGTGAGAGGGCTAAAGTAGTTGGGCCTCTTTCTCGCCAGCTCTTCTTCGTGCGTTGTGGTATTGCCGATGTTATTGTCACTGATGAGCAATGTATCAGGACGGATATGCCAATAGAAGCAGCCAAAGTGGGTTCGGCTCTGATTGCCACTTCAGAAAAGGTGTGCTATGGGCTTGAGGATGTCAGCAAGAAGGAGGCCGACGAAATAGTCAATGAGATGGTTAACCATGGCAAGCAAGTGCTGATACTCGACCCGGAGAAAGCAGCCGAGGTGGCAGTGAGGGTCGCTCTGGAGCTGGCACCGAAGCGGAACAAGGTTCTGGTAAAACCTGAGGAGGTGCCGGGATTAGCCAAGGATCACAGGCTGTGCAATATGTGCAGTCAGGTGTGTCCCAACCTGTTGCCGGTTGGTGATGCCATTGAAGCAGCCAAGAACGGCAACATTCAGCCGCTGGTGGAGGTATTTGAGAAATGCATCGGCTGTGGTAAGTGCGAACAAGAATGCCCCAGGCATGTCCCCATCTTTAAGATGATGCAGGCAGCAGCGAGCTGGGAGGAATGGAAGATAAGGGCAGGACGAGGACCGATTATGGATACTGAAATCAGGAAAGTGGGTGCCCCTATTGTGCTTGGTACCATCCCGGGCGTTATCGCCATTGTTGGTTGCTCCAACTTTCCTGAAGAAATCGAGGAGATCGCAGAAATAGCCGAGGAGTTTGCCAAGCGCAAATACATAGTTGTTTTGAGCGGCTGCTCGGCTATGGTGGCTGGGATGAAAAAAGACAAAGAGGGCAAGACACTGTATGAGAAATACCCGCCCGACTTCGATGCCGGTGGCATAGTAAATGTTGGCTCCTGTGTAGCCAATTCGCACATCACTGGTGCCGCTATCAAGATTGCGAATATCTTCGCGACCCTACCTTTAAGGGGTAACTATGAGGTTATCGCTGACTACATTTTGAACCGCGTCGGCGCGTGCGGCCTAGCCTGGGGTGCTTATTCTCAGAAGGCAGCCTCAATTGCGACTGGGTGCAATCGCCTTGGCATCCCAGTGGTAGTAGGTCCACACTCCTCCAAGTACCGCAGGCTGTATTTGAGTCGCAAGGAGGAAGATGACTGGACGGTGATGGACGGCAGGGAGAAAAAACTGGTGGATACTCAGGAACCTTCGCCAGAGCACCTGATCACCGTGGTAGAGTCCAAGGAAAGGGCAATGGTAACTCTGGCTAAGCTCTGTATCCGGAAGAATGACACCCCGCAGGGGCGCCAGATCAAGTTGACTCATTACATCGGTCTCCACAAACAGTATCTAGGAACATTGCCTGATGACCTCCACCTCTATATCAGAAGGGCCTCTGACATCCCTATTTTCTTCAAGAAAGAGGTGATGGCATATCTCGAGAAAGTCGGCTGGAAAGAGAAGCCAGTGCTCAGTTTGCCCACTTTGATCGGGACCTATCCTTCCGAGGTACCGATTGATGCTGTGGTGCATTAGGAAAGTCTTGGATTAGAGAGGCGATTGGTGCGCATTCTGGTCACAATCCAGGGACATTATGGTCAGCGGATCGCCGACAATATTAGCAAGTGCGCTCCGGCAGATTGGAAGGTATATGTCTACTGTTTTCCTCCCGAGCTCCCGAGTGTTGTGGATGACGCAAACCAGTTCCTGCCGATAGAGTTACCTGAGGCTGACTTGTTGATATCCCTGGGTGAGCATCCGGCTGTTGCCCAGATGATACCGGACGTGGTAGCAAGGAGTGGTGCCAAAGCAGTTATCGCACCAGCGGACAACCGTAGTTGGTTGCCGCCAGGGCTGGCCAATCAGATCAAGCGAAAACTGGCCTCTTTGGGTGTGGACATGGTGTATCCGGTGCCGTTCTGCACTTTAACGGAGAAAGATAGCCAGAATGTCTACATCCGCGAGTTTGCAAGATATTTTGGCAAACCATCGGTGGAAATCGAGATGGATAGGGATAAGGTAAAGCATATCAGTGTGATCATAGGGGCACCCTGCGGCTGCACACCTTATGTGGCTGAGAGGTTGACCGGTGTTTGGGAGAGAGACGTTGTGGAGAAGGCAGGCCTTTTACACCATCAGTACCCTTGTTTGGCAACAATGACCATAGACCAAGAATTTGGCGACACTTTGATGCACCGGGCTGGCTTGATGACTAAGCTAGCAGTTGAAGATGCTCTGAAGAGAGCTGGAGTAGCATAAAGTAAGGAGGCTTTGTGATGGCTATGACTTTGCCATATCATCGGGTTAATGTGTTGACCGGTACCAAAGCGGCGAGGGTCATTGAAGATCCGAGCGAATATGCCCACCTAATTAAGCGTGCCAGTAGGCCGTTACTGGTCTTAGGGCCCAGGATACTGACAATGTCGTTGGGTGGGAAATTGCTGGCTGAGTATGCGGTGGAGATAGCAAAAGCGGCAAATATCCCCATCTGTGCCACCGCTCATACTCAGAAAAAGTTGCTGGAGCTAGGTGTACAGCCGGCTAGCAGTTACGACTTGATTGAGATAATTAACCATTTGAAAGACCCCGAGTGGCGTGGTGTAAAGAAGGAGGGTAACCACGACTTGGTGATTTTCCTCGGTGTCAGGACTGACCTTGGTGAACAGGGGTTGTCTACCCTGAAGCACTTTGCACCGCACCTCAAGACCATGACTCTGTGCAAGTACTATTACCCGAATGCCAGTTACTCTCTTCCAAACTTCCGCAAGGATGAGCAATGGAAGGAGTTCCTAGACAACATGATAGAAAATCTCAAACAGAAGGAGGCATAGCAATGGCAGGAATATTCCCGGTAGACGTTGGTCCCCAGTACGAAGGCGAGGTGATTAGAAAGGCAGACTTATACGTTGAGTTTGGCGGTCCGAACGTAAGAAATAAGTTTGAGCTAGTGACTCTGAAAGGACTGGATGAAGTAGAGCATGAAAAAATAGAGGTGATCGGGCCTGATATGAAAGATATGAAGGAGGGTGGGAGCTATCCTCTGGGTTTGATGATAGATGTTGCTGGCGAGAAGCTGGAGAAAGATATGGAGCCCGTCTTGGAAAGGCGTATACATCTCTATGCTAACTACATCGAAGGCCTGTATCACATGAACCAGAGGGACGATATCTGGATCAGGATAAGCAAGGATTCCTACAATAAAGGGCTCAACTCACTGGAGGAAATCGGTAAGATATTGATGTTCCTGTTCACCTCTGAGCTTGATGTGATCGAGAAGATTTCCATAACCTTCGTCACCGATGAGAAGAAGGTTGAGGAGCTTATAGTCAAAGCTCGCGAGATCTACAAGGCAAGGGACGAGAGAGCCAGGGGCTTAAGGGAGGAAGATGTTGAGGAGTTCTATAGCTGTGCTCTGTGCCAGAGCTTCGCCCCAACACACATCTGCATAGCTACCCCGGAGAGGGTGGCAAACTGTGGGGCAATAAGCTGGTTTGATGGCAGGGCTGCTTACAAGCTTGACCCAGAGGGGCCGGTGCAGGAGGTTAAGAAAGGCGAATGTCTTGACCCCATAAGAGGCGAGTATAGCGGTTGCAACGAGCTGGCAGCAGTTAAGTCCATGGGTACGTACAACCGTGTCTATCTACACAGCGCTTTTGGGCACCCGCACACCTCATGTGGTTGTTTTCAGGCTATCTGGTTCTATATTCCCGAGGTGGATGCTTTTGGATTGGTGCACCGTGACTTTGTTGGCCCCACGGTGGTAGGTATACCTTTCTCCACTATGGCTGCTGATACCAGTGGTGGCAGGCAGGTGGAAGGCTTTTTGGGCATGGCTCTGGAGTACCTGAGGTCACCAAAGTTCCTCCAAGCTGATGGCGGTATCAGGCGGTGTGTATGGATGCCTAAGGAGATAAAGGAAAAGTATCGGGATGCCATACCGGAGGATCTCTACGATAAGATAGCTACCGAGGAAGACGTGAAAAATGTAGATGAACTGGTGGAGTTCCTTAACAGGGTAGGACATCCTTGGATTAAGGGCGAGGTTGAGCTACCAACGTAATACGGAAGTTTAGGTCTATAGGAGGTTGTCATGCCACTCAAGGGTACCGATATCGTTAAGAAATTGCCAGATGGCGGAAAGAAAAACTGTAAGGAGTGTGGTTTCCCAACTTGTTTTGCCTTTGCAATGAAGCTAGCATCGGCTGGTACAACACTGGATAAATGCCCTTATCTTGCTCCAGATGTTAGAGCTGAGCTCGAGGAAGCCTTGGCACCGCCGATAAAACTGGTAACCATAGGCAAAGGTGATACTGCGCTTCAGATAGGAAACGAAGAAGTGATCTATCGGCACGAGAAAACCTTTGTCCATCCGCCTGGCATCGGTTTGCTTATTTCTGACAAAGAGTCAGAGTCTAGGGTCAATGAGAAGTTAGCAAAAATTAAGGAATTGGAGTTCCCTTGGGTGGGGCGTGTCTTGAAGGCTAATGTCCTGGCTTTGCAGTGTGAATCTGGAGACAAGGGTAAGTTCGAAGCTTTGATACAGAAGGTCTGTGCAAGCACTGACTTGCCCTTAGTGCTCATTTCGGAGAGTGTGGATGCATTGTTGTCCGGCTACAAGATTTGCGGTGATAGAAAGCCGTTGCTGTATCCGGTCACAAAGGAGAATGTTGACCAAGTCATCGCAGCCACGAAAGCAGCACCGACTCCGCTCGGGGTTAGGGGTAGTAGTGTCGAGGAGCTGGTGCCATTGACCGCAAAGCTTAAGGAAGCGGGGCTCGAAGAGCTCGTTCTTGATCCTGGTTCGAGGAAGTTCGCGGATGCTCTCAGAGACCAGACGCTAATAAGGAGGGCGGCACTCAAGCAAAACTTCAGACCATTGGGCTATCCTACTATCGCCTTTCCTTGTTTCATGAATAGTGACGAAGTGAAGCAGGTTCTTCTGGCTGCTATGTTCGTCATTAAGTACGCAGGTGTTATCATCCTCTCAGATTTCGACCAGTATTCGTTGCTACCGCTACTGGTACAGAGGCTTAATATCTATACCGACCCCAGAATTCCGATGTCTGTGGAACAAAAGATCTACGAGATTGGCGAGCCTACATCCGATTCCCCTGTGTTGATTACCAGCAACTGGGCTCTAACCTATTTTATCGTCGCTTCCGAAATAGAGAGCAGCAAGGTTCCTTCGTGGTTGCTGGTTAAGGACACGGAAGGGTTGGGCGTGCTTACTGGTTGGGCTGCGGGTAAGTTCTCTGGAGATTCCATCGGTCCGTTTGTTAAGAAGAGTGGGATAGAGGAGAAAGTAAGACACAGGAGGCTTGTCATCCCTGGTAAGGTGGCACGGATTAAAGGTGAACTGGAAGAGGCTTTGCCCGATTGGGAGATAATTGTCGGCCCCAGGGAGGCCAGTGAAATTCCTGCTTATCTCCCGAGTCTTGTTCAGAAGTGGAAGAACTGAAAGCAGAATTAGCTGATATTCTGCAACCGAACAGAAAGCATAGGCGATTCTTGATCCCGCTCCTTCAGGAGATCCAGGAGAAATTGGGCTACTTACCTGAAGAGGCGATGTTGGTGTTGGCCGATTTCCTGGGTATTCCGGGGAGCACGGTGTACGGGGTAGCTACTTTCTACAACCAGTTCCGCTTTGTGCCACTGGGCAAACATCAAGTGAAGGTGTGTATGGGCACTGCGTGCCATCTCGCCGGCGGGCAACTTGTCCTCGAGGCTGTATCGAGGGAACTGCAAGTTGAAGTAGGGGGAGTTACTGCGGATAGAACGTTCAGCTTAGAGAGGGTCGCCTGTGTTGGCTGTTGTGCTTTAGCTCCGGTTATGGTGATTAACGGTGTGGTGTATCCCAGGATGAGCCCACCCAAAGTGGAGGAGGTTTTGGTGAACATAAAGTCGGGTAACCGGGTGTGTCGGGCGGGGACATCCTAACTCTATGATATGGCTTAATCGTATGCTGCCCAATGACCTTTGACGAGCTTTGTGAAGATGCTAGAAGGCAATGGGAGTCCTTCTGCAATGGTGATGTCCCGCGAATTCTCATCGGTACAGCTACCTGCGGACGTGCAGCCGGTGCGCTGGAAGTTTTAGCCGCTTTTAAGGAAGAACTTCAGAGGCGCAATCTTGAGGCAACCATAACCGAGGTCGGGTGCATAGGTCTTTGCTCGCTTGAACCTCTGGTGACCATTATCAAACCCAATTATTTCACTATCTGTTACCACAATGTAACGCCGCAGAAGGTTCCGGTGCTGGTCGAGGGCTGTATTGCCAACGAGGATCCTTGTCTTGAATTAGCTTTGGGAACAATTGACAGGGATGAAAGGGGAGCGGTTTACATCCCCGAGGTATCCCGTTTCGAGTATGAATACCGCATGCTTCTGCGGAATTGTGGTTATATTGATCCCTATAAATTAAGTCACTATATTGCTAATGGGGGTTATCGAGGGTTGAAAAAGGCGTTAGGAATGGCGCCCGAGGCAGTTATCGAAGAGGTAAAACGTTCCGGACTTCGGGGACGGGGCGGTGCTGGGTTTCCTACGGGAATGAAATGGGAGCTTTGTCGGAAAGCGCCGGAGTGGCCAAAATATGTCATATGCAACGCCGATGAGGGCGATCCCGGAGCTTTTATGGATAGGGTGTTGCTGGAAAGTGATCCTTACGCAGTAGTAGAAGGCATGACAATTGCTGCGCATGCTATTGGAGCCAAAGAGGGGTACGTTTATATCCGAGCAGAATATCCTTTGGCTATTGAGCGATTGAAGGTTGCTTTGCGTCAGGCGAAGGAAGCGGGCCTTCTAGGGGAAAATATCTTCGGAAGCGATTTGACCTTTGACATTGAGATCGCCGAGGGCGCCGGTGCGTTTGTTTCCGGGGAATCAACGGCGTTAATGTATGCTATCGAAGGTAAAAGAAGCATGCCCCGAGCAAGGCCGCCTCACTCAGTCGAGGCTGGCCTCTGGGGCAGGCCGACGGTGCTAAATAATGTCAAGACCTTCGCCTATGTTCCGCTGATCATCGATAGGGGGGCGGAATGGTTTTCTGGTATTGGCACCGATAGTAGCAAAGGGACTGCCGTTTTTGCGCTTGCAGGCAAATTGACCAACACAGGATTAGCGGAGGTGGCTATGGGGACAACATTGCGACGGCTTATCTTCGATATCGGGGGTGGTATTCGCGGCGGCAGGAAATTTAAAGCAGTTCAAATTGGGGGGCCTTCTGGGGGTTGCCTTCCTGAGGATATGCTGGACACCCCGGTTGATTTCGATTCTCTGCGCCAGGCCGGGGCTATAATGGGTTCTGGTGGCATTATCGTTATGGATGAGGATGATTGCATGGTGGATACTGCCAAGTTTTTCCTTGATTTTATCCAGAAGGAATCGTGCGGCAAGTGTTCCACCTGCCGCATCGGCACCAAGCATATGCTGGATATACTTGAGGATATTACGGCAGGACGAGGGAAGATAGACGATTTGGACTTGCTAGCTGAGTTATGTGAGGACATAAGGGGAGGTTCCTTGTGTGGCCTTGGTCGTACTGCACCCAACCCAGTGTTGACCACGCTCAGATATTTCAGGGATGAATATGAGGCGCACATTGTTGAGAAGAGGTGCCCAGCACTAGTGTGTAAGGAGCTGATTGCCTATTACATACTGCCCGAAAGGTGTGAACGGGGCTGTGAGCATTGTGTTTTAGCTTGTCCAGCGAAGGCCATAAGCCCGGGCAGGGCTGGGGTGAAGGTCATAGATCAAAGTAAATGTACCAAGTGTGGTAGTTGCCAGCTTGTGTGCCCGCCGGACTATAGTGCGGTGATAAAGGTCTCACCAGTGAGTTCTTTAGCTCAGTAGAGAGGTGCCCGGCTAGTGTGAAAGTGTTCCATCTCTCAGATTGCAAGTTCAGATTAGGACAAATGAGTTTTCCGGTATAATACATGCAAGCGAGCTTTTCTACTTTTTGGATTTGCTAGTTTGGAATGGAAAGGAGATTGCGATGGCGCTGACTATTGTAGTGGCAG
>Ga0207433_10014018_pt1 | contig 11682 bp, 9 predicted proteins | sample YelNatPaOPGAMG01_FD_187559 | JGI IMG/M metagenome (GOLD analysis project Ga0207433, IMG submission 187559) | Hot spring thermophilic microbial communities from Obsidian Pool, Yellowstone National Park, USA - OP-RAMG-01 (SPAdes) (version 3) | ecosystem: Environmental > Aquatic > Thermal springs >...
CTCAGGAAGTGCTGAAGAATTATCCGGGCGTTCAGTTCAAGGGCACTTTCGTTGACGAGAACGGCATTGGAGTGTGCGACTGGGAGGCCCCTGATGCAGCAACTGTTGAGAAGGTGGTCAAGGAGCTCCGCGTCCCCTATGACAAGGTCGTCGCCGTGAAACAAGTCCTGCCCTAATCAATCTTTTTCTTGTTTTACTCATCCTCTATGAAGGAGTATTTTTGGGATTCTATGCATACTGTTGCTCTGAGCATTGCTGCCGCGCAGCTGCCTGTTCAACCGCAAATCCCCACACCGACAATACCAACAACACCAATTCCAACTCCAATGGCCCCGATAGCAACGCCAGCAACACCGCTACCATTTGAATGCATCCTGTGCAAATCCGACGAAGACTGCAGCTGGTGCGGAGTTAATTGCTACAATCCAAAGCAGTGCCCCAACATTTACTGCATCCAAATCGCTCCTCCATCGGGAATGAATGCGACAGTCATAAGTCCTAGGTTTGGGGGCGTGTGTCTATTACCACTGGATAAGTTATTTACTCCTTAGTTGAATTATAAAATTTATTATAATTGCGATCTGACCAGGAATAGAGAATTGCAGTTTAAGAGAACACTTTCTTGCAGAAAGTTTTAAATAATAATCGGATAAATCTTGTTTTGAGAAAAAAATATTATAGCGAGGGGGCACTTATTTTTGATTTGAGTAAAAGGATAGATGCGCTGAATGGAAGGATCGATGCTTTAATCTCCGAGTTGAGCAGAATGAAAGAAGCTCTTGCAGCGAGGATCGACACCATAATCTCTGATTTAAGTCCGAGGATGGAAGATACCGGATTATTTAATTTTTTAAAAATTTATCAACTAAAATCTTTAATCTAGAACTCTATCCCTGAATAGCAGAACGAAGGTTGCCCCACCACTGGGGCTATCCTCAATCCACACTTCCCCGTTGAGCCTTCTCACAACTTCTCTCACAGTCCTCAATCCTGTTCCTTCCCTTTTCACCCAGCTGCAACCTTGGAATATTTTCTCCTTCTGCTCATCCGGTATCCCTATGCCATTGTCGGATATTCTGACTTCACAATTTCTACCCTTCCTTTCAATCGTTACGTCGATTTTCGTCGCTTTTCCATGTCTAACCGCGTTGTCGAATATGTTGTGGAACACGGAGTAGAGAGAATCGTCTGCGAGAATTACGCAGTTGCCCTTAATGCTCACGCTGGCAGCTATGTTCTGCGAAGCTTTTTTGGCCAATCTTGCGACATCAACTGGCTTCAAATCTTCGATCTTCGAATGCTCTATCAGTTCAAGTGCCTTTCTAATCGAGCTTTCAACAGTTTCCAGACTCCCTGCTCCCTCTTTCATTAACTCTATGCCCATTAGCGCTGCTGAAAGAGCGTTTTTGAGGTCGTGCCTGAGCAAACTGTGAAGGGCCCTAGCTTTATCCCTCTGCTCGGTCAGTTCATCCCTCTGTCTGATAATTTCATTTACATCCTGCACAATGCCGAGAACTGCACTTTTTCCACCGTAATTCACTTTTCTAACTCTTAAATTCACCCATTTTTCGCCTGAATTGCTCAGAATCCTTATCCGGTGGCTCTCCTCTTCCTCGCCTACAGTATCCAGGCACTTTCGCACATTTTCTCGGTCTTCGGGGTGAATGAAGTCAAGCAGCGACTTGCTGAGAAGTTCTTTCTTCGCGTATCCCAGAAACTTGGCAAATTGGGTGTTAACGTAGGCAAAGGTATTGTTCTGCACTATGAATATTGGGGCAACGATTTCGAGCAAAAACTGTTTAAATCTTCCATTCAGCTCATCCGAAGACTCGAGCAACTCGCATTTCATAGGATCACCCTTTTTTGAGTTCTACGATTTTCGCGCCGGCGTACTTTTCCACAGTGCTGATCAGATCTCTTATAGAGAAGGGCTTTATCAGAACCTCCTTTGCTCCAGCAAAAGATCATCTTTTCTAGCTCCGTAGGCTGTCACGCCTATGATGATTGCCTTTGGATTAATCTGCAGTATTCTTCTTGTAGCCTCGATTCCGTTCATCACCGGCATTTCGATGTCCATCAGAATGCAGTCGAAGCTATAAACTTTGCACAGCTCCACAGCTTCTGCACCATTCTTCGCTTCCAGAATTCCAAATCCACATCGCTGCAAAGCCATTTTCACGATTTCCCTAATACTCTCATCATCGTCGCATATCAAGATTCTTCGGGGGGTGAGAATCATATTGTTACTCAACCTAGAGTAGATATATCTTTCCATAATTTTAAATTTTTTAAATTAAAAAAGTTATAATTTTTATTGGTCTCTCGAAAGGTTACAACTGGAAGAACGACATAACAAATCTGACCTCCTCTCCGCCCTAAAGGGCAGGTTCCTTCAGGGCGGATCATTGGTTTGTGGTTTACCGCCTTCATCCTCATTGCTTCATGGCTGGTGGGTGTGGTTCGTACCCCCGCTACGTTCGTCCACAACAACTACTTCAACAACACTAAAAACGCCGAAGTTAGATTGCAGATCCGGACAACAAAGTCTATGAAAGCGAAGAGAACAACCAGCTCGCTTTCACGATTACCGTTTCATCCGAGGTCTGGCAGGCTTATGACAAAAACGAATGGAAAGATCGAAACTGCTGAGCTCATAGCAGCAATTCAGGACTGGCTTAGCAAGAAGACACATGGATCTGATAAAGATTATACAGAAGTTGCCCAAGGATAGTTTTCAATTTTTGGTGAGCTTGTCTGGCCACTCTTCCCCGACCCTGAAGGACGAGCTTTCAGTTGTGAGCTCTAGCTTTCAAGCGATTATTTTCAAATGTTTTATTTAAATAAAGCATAAGATTTAAGTTCTAGAGTATTTCACATTGATTATGGATGAAATGATGGAGACTAAAAAGATATTCTATGAAATAAGCGAGGAGAGCGTGAGAGAGCTGAGAAGAAGGTACAACAAGGTTAGAAGGTGGGTTATTGCAGATTTTATAAGAAGGAATGCAAGGAGATACCCTGAAAAAACTGCACTGATATTCAATCACCCTGACGGAAGAGAGATAAAATTAACGTATCCGGAGCTTGAGAGAGAGGCCAATAAACTTGCAAATGCCTTGCTGGAGCTCGGATTAAAGAAATATGATCGAGTTGCGATTCTTGCACACAACACTCTGCATCATGTCCTCACAATTTTCGGCGTCGCCAAAGCAGGAGGGATATATCTGGGGCTGAATTATTTAATGTACGGAAAAGATCTCGCATACTGCATAAATCACTCAGAGGCAAAGGTTCTGATAGTGGAGGATTCTCTCTTTCCCCGACTCGAACCGGCATTAGATCATCTCAAAACCGTAAAAACTTTCCTATGGTCCAATCAGGGTTCTGGAATTGGGCCAAAAAGCGGTTGGATGGACTTCGATGAATTTTTCAAGAATTCCCCAAGCTCGGAACCGGATACGGTTCTGAACATCGAAGACCCGGTTCAGATGACGTACACGAGCGGTACAGAAACCTTGCCGAAATGCGTTGTTCTTGCAAATGAGCAGCTGATCGCGCAGTATGTTGGATGCATAATTGATGGTGAGTACGAAGCAAAGGATGTTCTGCTGAATACGATGCCGATTTACCACTGCGCGCAGAGGGATGTCTTCATGATGCCCATCTTCTATCTCGGCGGAACAAATGTTATGCTAACGGAACCGAAGGTCGATCTGATAATTCGATACGTCGACAAATACAAGGCATCGATGCTCTTTCTGGCCCCAACTGTATGGATAGGCCTGCTGAGGCATCCTGATTTTGATAGATACGATCTGAGCTCGCTAAGGAAATGCTATTACGGGGCCTCGATTTTCCCGGAAGAGCCCCTGAAGGAGCTCATGAGAAAGTTGCCGCAGGCAAGATTCTACCAGTACTATGGCCAGACGGAGCTTGCTCCATACCATACAGTGGCCAAGCACGAGGAGATACTCGAATATACAAGAACTGCTGGAAGAAGCGGTCTGAACATGGAGTCCAGGCTTGAAAACGATAGCCATGAAGAAATCTCCGAACTGGGAGTTTCTGGCGAGATCTGTGCGAGGGGGCCGCACGTCATGCTGATGTACTACAAAGACCCCGAAAAGACGGAGCAGGCCTTCAGGTGCGGCTGGTTCCACTCAGGTGATATTGCTGTGATGTACAAGAGGGGATACTTCGAGATCGTTGACAGAAAGAAGGACATGATCAAAACCGGAGGTGAGAATGTTTCGAGCAGGGAAGTGGAGGAAGTGATATACAAGCATCCCGATGTCTGGGAAGTGGCGGTTGTTGGACTTCCGCATGAAAAATGGGTAGAAGCTGTGACTGCAATTGTAACTCCAAAGCCCGGAAGAAGCATAAAAAAGGAGGAAATAATAGAGCTGTGCAGGAAAGAGCTCTCTCCGTTCAAAGTTCCGAAAGATGTGATAGTGCTGAAACCCGAAGAGCTGCCAAAAACTCCCTCGGGCAAAATCATGAAAAGGGAGCTCCGAATGATTTTTAAAGATCACTACAAGAAAAATGCTGGATAGCGAAGCGTTTCATAGCTGTGTTCTAAATTTCGGGTCTCTATAGTATTCCGCTTGGCATACCCACCGGAGCCCTGTCCAGTTTCCCCCTAAGCCTTTCGTAGATTTCCAAGTGGTGCGAAACCAAATTCTGGATGAAATTTCAAAACGGGAATTAGCAAGATAAGAGGAAAATTTAAAACCATGCTTCAAAAAATCTGCAATGCCTCCTCGAATCCTCGTCTGCGATGATGATATCGGTATCAGGGATATCGTGAAAATAGCCCTCCAGCGGAGAGGATTCGAAGTTGTGGAGGCCAGCAACGGGCTGGAGGCAGTCAAAGCTTGCAGAGCCGGGCCTGCTGCATGCATAATAATGGACATCGACATGCCAGTGATGAACGGAATCGAGGCTACAAGGATAATCCTAAAGGAAAAGCCCGATACAGTTATCATCGGACTGACTGCCTACAAACAACTCGGAAAAGAGCTTCTCTCAGCGGGAGCAAGATATGTCATAGAAAAACCTTTTTCCGTGAGAAACCTTATCAGCGTCGTGGAGAAATACGCCAATCTGAAAAACGCATAAGCCAGGGGGAAGTTGGAATGTACCTCCGCATACTCGATGAGCTGGAATATCCCGCGCTACTGATAAAGAACTTCGAAATAATCTACGCAAATGCGAAGGCGAGGGAAATCTATGGAAAGGTAGTCGGTAAAAAATGCTATGAAGTCATTCACAAAACGAGCTCCCCGCCCGCTGAATGCCACGGCATGAGGGCAATCCTTGAAGGCAGGGAAAGGGTGGAGATATACGAGCCGAAAGTGGGAAATGGATATCAATACTGCTGGACAGGGAAAAAGCTTTATCATCCATTTGACAGCTAATAGGTATTTTCTGACCTCTTGCTGAAGGGACGAGGCTTTCAGTTGTAAGTTGAAGGCTTATAAACACAGCCATTGTAGCGGAATCGTGAATCTAAATGACATGATGTGGATCGATGATGCTCTGACCGTTGTTAGAAAAAGAAGGCCCCTAGTTCACAATATAACGAATTTTGTTGTTATGAACACTACAGCAAATGCTTTACTGGCCCTAGGGGCATCACCAATAATGTCTCACTCTGTGGAAGATTTAGAAGATCTTTTGCCTACAGCTGATGCTGTTGTTTTAAACATAGGGACTCTTGATGAGTATTTCACATATTCTATGCTTAAAGCTGCCCAGCTTGCTAAGGTATATAAAAAGCCCGTTGTTTTAGATCCTGTCGGAGCCGGTGCGACTAAGTTGAGAAGTAGAGTTGCTTTAACGCTTCTCAACAGTGGCGGGGTGAGCGTTGTTCGCGGTAATTTTGGTGAGATGTCAGCCCTTGTTGGCGAGTATGGAAGGACCAAGGGCGTTGAAGCGGTTGCTTATGAGAAAACCAAAGCGGCTAGGCTGGTTTTAGATGTTGCATCGATGCATAACGTCGTTGCTGGTGTTACCGGACCCGTTGACTATGTTAGTGATGGAAAAAGGGTTTTTAGCGTTGAGCTTAAGAAGGGTTCGCAAAACGTAGAGCAGCTCATTGGAAGAGTTACCGGGCTGGGGTGCACAGTATCGGCTATCATAGGCGCATTCCTAGCCGTTGAAGAGCCACTAAAAGCTTGTATAGCGGGTATAGCCACATTTAAAGCTGTGTCTTTATATGCTGCTGAGGAGTCCCCCTATCCGGGCTCTTTCCATGTAAATCTTTACAACTGGCTGTACAAAATCGACGGTGAGGGTATAAAAAGTGTTGTCAAGGTGAGCAGCGTTGAGCTCCCTCAAGGAGAAGCTTAGGCTTTTGGTTATAACCGATAAAAAGCTTAAGCCAAATATTGTTAAAGCTATCGAAGATGTTTTAAGAGGTGGAGCAACATCCATTCAGCTAAGGCTAAAAGAGTCTTCAACTAAAGAGATGATTGAAGTTGGAAGAAAGATAAGGAAGTTAACAAGGAATTACGGAGCTCTGTACTTTGTCGACGATAGGCTCGACGTCGCATTAGCAACTGATGCTGATGGCGTTCAGCTGGGGCCTGACGACATGCCCATAGCTATTGCTCGCGAAATGGCTCCGAATCTAATAATAGGAGGTTCTGTGTATAGTTTGGAAGAGGCCGTGAGGGCCGAGAGCGAGGGTGCGGATTTCCTTGGAGCGGGCTCTGTATTCGCATCTCCAACAAAAACTGATGCAAGAGTTATAGGCTTGAACGGTCTTAGAGAAATAGTTAAAAATGTTAAAATACCTGTTGTTGCTATTGGGGGAATTAACACCAGCAATGCTGAAGCTGTTTTGAAAACAGGTGTTACTGGAATAGCAGTGATTTCAGCTGTTATGGGGGCTGAAGATGTGTGTATAGCAACACTTGAGTTAAGAAAAATTGTTGATATGGTGCTAGGCCATGGTAGCTCACCTTGATGAAATTGTTAGAATTGGCTTAGAATGCTTTTTTCTTTCTTTTTCCTTCAAAGCTCTTCAGAATTCGCATCTTTGTAGCATTTTTCGTGCAGAAAGGTCTTGGAGCTGAATTTGGCTCAGATACCTAAATCAATTCCGAACTGGGCAATTATTTTGCAAATGTCAAAATTGAAAAGAGGGGGTCAACAGCTCCGAGTTTGCCTCAACTCTGGAAATCCTCTGCTCCATCGAGTCCATCCTCCTTTCCAGCGAGTCAATTCTCTTGTTCATCGTTTCAATTGCAATTCTGAAGCCGTCGAGTTCCCTAACTTCAGCCTTGAACTCCTTCTCAAATCGCCTACAATTGCATCCCTGGTTTATCCCGCTTGCTGCTTTCAATCCCCGTTTTCAGGGGACTTACTTTGTTAGCGTGCTCCAGTCGATTCACAGAATGCTGAAACACGATCCTTTCAATCCCCGTTTTCAGGGGATTCATTTTGTTAGGTTTGGGGGAGAAACTGGTTTTAACGGGGCCAAAGGGGACCTTTCAATCCCCGTTTTCAGGGGATTCATTTTGTTAGTTGCAAACTCAGCGAGTTCTCCAGCTGTGATCGTGAGTCTTTCAATCCCCGTTTTCAGGGGATTCATTTTGTTAGGGAAGCAGGTTGCTGATTTGGCTTTCTTTTCTCTGATAAACTTTCAATCCCCGTTTTCAGGGGATTCATTTTGTTAGGACTTATCGCTGATGCAGTCTGCGGATTTACCGGAATGCTTTCAATCCCCGTTTTCAGGGGATTCATTTTGTTAGGGATCAAAACCGAGAATGTGCCCGAGTTTGCAAAGGATACCTTTCAATCCCCGTTTTCAGGGGATTCATTTTGTTAGGTTCGATTAGTTCTTCCAACAACTGCACATCTTGTTCTCTTTCAATCCCCGTTTTCAGGGGATTCATTTTGTTAGCTCTTGTCCGGAGGAGATCAATGCGCTGAATTAGCTCGTCTTTCAATCCCCGTTTTCAGGGGATTCATTTTGTTAGATGTGGTTGCGGAACTGCAATACTGATCGCTTTGTTCCTTTCAATCCCCGTTTTCAGGGGATTCATTTTGTTAGATCACTTCAAGCGGAAGACCGAATGTTTTCAGCGTCATGCTCTCGTCTTTCAATCCCCGTTTTCAGGGGATTCATTTTGTTAGGGGAGGTGGTGAAAATGTTTAGAGTTAGAGCTAAAATGCTTTCAATCCCCGTTTTCAGGGGATTCATTTTGTTAGTTACCGAACTGCTCGCCGGGATTGAGGGCACCTTAGTCCCTTTCAATCCCCGTTTTCAGGGGATTCATTTTGTTAGAACCTTCTAGGATACAGAGATCCAAAACGGGCAATCACCTTTCAATCCCCGTTTTCAGGGGATTCATTTTGTTAGATTTCAATGCTCACGGCCCTAATTCAGAGCAGAGACACTTTCAATCCCCGTTTTCAGGGGATTCATTTTGTTAGCTCCGATGCCGATGGCGGGCGCAGTCATGCCCAGAATCACTTTCAATCCCCGTTTTCAGGGGATTCATTTTGTTAGCAAGGGACAGCTCCTTTGGGACTTCAAAATATGTCCTATGCTTTCAATCCCCGTTTTCAGGGGATTCATTTTGTTAGATGACAGGGCCACGTATGAGTACGTAATCAAGAACAACCTTTCAATCCCCGTTTTCAGGGGATTCATTTTGTTAGCTATCGCAATCGCAGGAACTTAGCACCAAGCCAGACAACTTTCAATCCCCGTTTTCAGGGGATTCATTTTGTTAGAAAATATAGTGATTAAAATATTTATCAACAAACATTATTACTTTCAATCCCCGTTTTCAGGGGATTCATTTTGTTAGACAACAGCGCCAACGGGCCCTTCATCAACAAGGGAGATTCTTTCAATCCCCGTTTTCAGGGGATTCATTTTGTTAGGCAGAGCGCATTTCACACGCTACAAGGTCGATCCGAGCCTTTCAATCCCCGTTTTCAGGGGATTCATTTTGTTAGAGTTCATATTCTCGGCCAACACGCTACCCATGGTAAACGACTTTCAATCCCCGTTTTCAGGGGATTCATTTTGTTAGCGCTGGAAGATGCCGACGATGTTTGGCAGATTCAAGCCTTTCAATCCCCGTTTTCAGGGGATTCATTTTGTTAGGCGGAGTTGGAAAGAGCAGTCTGGCATTGAGGAGTGTCTTTCAATCCCCGTTTTCAGGGGATTCATTTTGTTAGATCCTTTGGGAGATCCTCGACAATATAATAGAAATGACTTTCAATCCCCGTTTTCAGGGGATTCATTTTGTTAGGATAATTCTCAACATCCGCTCGAGAGGTGCTGTGCTGTGCTTTCAATCCCCGTTTTCAGGGGATTCATTTTGTTAGGTGCTTGACAGGATAATCCCGGAGCCAGGATTTGGGGCCTTTCAATCCCCGTTTTCAGGGGATTCATTTTGTTAGTGAGAGCATTTCCAGCTCGTTCATTACCAACCCCATGACTTTCAATCCCCGTTTTCAGGGGATTCATTTTGTTAGGATAAAGGCGATTTTCCGTCCGCTGATCGAGATGGAGGAGCTTTCAATCCCCGTTTTCAGGGGATTCATTTTGTTAGACAATGCAGAAGCTTGTAGCGAAGGAAGGTGATGACTTTCAATCCCCGTTTTCAGGGGATTCATTTTGTTAGTCGGAAATGGGTATTCCGACTAGAGAGCTTGAGAAAGCCTTTCAATCCCCGTTTTCAGGGGATTCATTTTGTTAGTATAACTCTGGGGAAAAGGGTTCCGTATGAAGTTTATCTTTCAATCCCCGTTTTCAGGGGATTCATTTTGTTAGTCTGCTTGTTCCAGTACCACACCGTGATGATGTGGTACCTTTCAATCCCCGTTTTCAGGGGATTCATTTTGTTAGTAGGAGTCCGGGCGGCCCTCGTACTCGCAGACAATGAAGCTTTCAATCCCCGTTTTCAGGGGATTCATTTTGTTAGTTCATGCTTTCCATATCCAAAGACGTATCCCGGGCAGAACTTTCAATCCCCGTTTTCAGGGGATTCATTTTGTTAGCAGTCCTTTCGGAGCCAGGGCCAGTATATTGTCCTTGTCTTTCAATCCCCGTTTTCAGGGGATTCATTTTGTTAGCTACGCGCTCTACACATTCCTCGGTAGGAGAAAGCAGCTTTCAATCCCCGTTTTCAGGGGATTCATTTTGTTAGCTTTTTCTCAGCCTTTTTCTCACCGCTGATTTCCTCATCTTTCAATCCCCGTTTTCAGGGGATTCATTTTGTTAGCGAGTGTCGTTGAAAGCGGAACAATAAAGAACTACGAGACTTTCAATCCCCGTTTTCAGGGGATTCATTTTGTTAGGCTCCTCACAATAGCTCACTACCGTGTCGTAATCAAGCTTTCAATCCCCGTTTTCAGGGGATTCATTTTGTTAGCAGGATTTACATTCCGAAGCATATTCGAGATCAGTTCCGCTTTCAATCCCCGTTTTCAGGGGATTCATTTTGTTAGTAGGGGTGAGGCGGAAGCGAGCCAGACCCGCAGTCCAAACTTTCAATCCCCGTTTTCAGGGGATTCATTTTGTTAGTTGACAAATCTGGCTCCATGGCTGAGAACTTCCCTAACTTTCAATCCCCGTTTTCAGGGGATTCATTTTGTTAGGGCTCCCCGGGTTTTCCGGGGAGGTATGTGCGCCTCTCTCTTTCAATCCCCGTTTTCAGGGGATTCATTTTGTTAGTGGTTGTGGAGTTGCTCAAGACTAGTGGTGATTTCAACTTTCAATCCCCGTTTTCAGGGGATTCATTTTGTTAGTAACCAGGAGGATCGCGCTGACAACCAGTAAACCCGTCTTTCAATCCCCGTTTTCAGGGGATTCATTTTGTTAGGAACGAGTTCAGGTTCTTCGTACAAGAGATTTTCACCTTTCAATCCCCGTTTTCAGGGGATTCATTTTGTTAGTCGGCAATCAAAGAAAGCATCGAAGGCAGAACTCAGCTTTCAATCCCCGTTTTCAGGGGATTCATTTTGTTAGGTTGAGCTGTTGCTTAGATCGCTCGGCTGGGAGTTCGTCTTTCAATCCCCGTTTTCAGGGGATTCATTTTGTTAGCGGCATGGGCGGCGAATTCCTGCGACAGGCATTCACGCCTTTCAATCCCCGTTTTCAGGGGATTCATTTTGTTAGAAATACTCAAAGAGATAAAGGCTATCTTTCGGCCTTTAATCTTTCAATCCCCGTTTTCAGGGGATTCATTTTGTTAGAAATATCTTATTTCAACTACGGGTTTCTGGGTTATTTGCCTTTCAATCCCCGTTTTCAGGGGATTCATTTTGTTAGACTGTTACGTCGAAAGATCCGCCTGAAATGATTATTTCTTTCAATCCCCGTTTTCAGGGGATTCATTTTGTTAGGAGACGTCAGCTACAATTTCCGGGTTGCAGGGATAATCTTTCAATCCCCGTTTTCAGGGGATTCATTTTGTTAGGGCAAATCGAAGAAGAGAAACCAACGATTGTTGATATCTTTCAATCCCCGTTTTCAGGGGATTCATTTTGTTAGGGTTGTGGAAGGAAAGCGTAGCGACTGGCTTTTTGCATCTTTCAATCCCCGTTTTCAGGGGATTCATTTTGTTAGTAGACCCTGCTCTCCTTCTGCTTGTTTATGATTTCCCTTTCAATCCCCGTTTTCAGGGGATTCATTTTGTTAGTTGGAACAACCGAGCT